>Ga0256843_1000013_pt1 | contig 145800 bp, 146 predicted proteins | sample AlvinellametaG_FD_191572 | JGI IMG/M metagenome (GOLD analysis project Ga0256843, IMG submission 191572) | Pompeii worm associated microbial communities from hydrothermal vent at the East Pacific Rise, Pacific Ocean - Alvinella | ecosystem: Host-associated > Annelida > Integument >... | reverse complement strand
CTGGAATTAAGCCAGAGGAAGTCGTTGTTGCCTTCCCACCTGAAAAATTAAAGGATATTGTTGAGGCAATAGAATATTTCAGACAAGTTTGGACATGTGGACATTAAATTAACTTAAACACCACATATATTTAGTTTTTAATTTTAATGCAATATTAAGATCTTAGAAAAAGCCATGGAGACAGATCTGACAAAATTTTTTAACATCATGGGCATCTATCTATTTGATTATTTATTTAGTTTAATGGTAAAGGTAAGGTTGAAACGATATTTTTAGTTATAGTTAATTCAAAAAACTATTTAAAAAATAAATTCCATAATTGAACATGGACAAAGGTAATAAAAACTAAAAACAAAAAACAAATTAAAAAACATTCAAGGTGTTTAATATGTCAAAGGTAAAAATTGAACTATTTACATCTCCAATGTGTCCTCACTGCCCTGCTGCTAAGAGGGTTGTTGAAGAAGTTGCAAGTGAAATGCCAAATGATGTGGATGTTGAATACATAAATGTTATGGAAAATCCTCAGAAAGCTGTTGAGTATGGAATAATGGCAGTTCCAACCATAGTAATAAATGGAGACGTTGAATTTATCGGAGCTCCTACAAAAGAGGCGTTGATTGAAGCAATAAAGAGAAGATTGTAAATATTAATTATATCTACCTTTTTATTTTCAAGTATACGGTTGATTGTATTTTTTGATAAAGTATATATAGGTCTGAGAACACACGTTAATTTGTAATATTGTAAACCTAAATTAGTTTCAAAGTGAACGTTATGAAATTGAGAATAATTTGCAAAGATGATAACTTTACAGATGACGAGTTATGTATTAAATGCGAACTATGCGTGGGGAAAGATCTAATAACGATAATTAAAATGATGAACGAAGAATACGACATTGATGAAGTTATAATTCCAGATTGTCAAACTTTAAAGAGGGTTTTAAATCCCCGATAATTCTTCTAATTTTATTTAACTTTTCTATCTCTACTTCTGTATCTCGATGTTAACTAATTTTATAACTTTTCTCTAATTAAAAACATATAATCACAAATAATTTTAAAATCTAATATATTTAAATATCGTCTCAAACTTGGTCATCTGATACCCAATAACCGCCCCTATCGAAGACGGAACTGCAAAATCAAAACCAAAGATCTCGGTGCATAAAACTGCCCCACCCAATGGAGCGTTAGTAGTTGCTGAGAGGGTAGTTGCAATGCCCAAAACTATATACGGGGCTGAACAATCTCCCACAAGTGTTCCAAATATCATTCCTGAAATTGCTCCAATGCACATGGAGGGAAATACCAAACCTCCTGGTGTTCCAGATCCAACTGTAAAAGACGTTGCTAACATTTTACCTACAAGTAGCATAATCAAAAATAACAAAGAAAAACTTTCAACAAGAAATAACTCTTTTGTAAGTTCTAAACCCATTCCCATAATTTCTGGGATGAAATATGCTATCACAGCAACCAATATCCCTCCGATCAACGTTTTAATACAGTAGGGAAGATTAAAACTATCAAATGTTAAGGATATTTTCTTATATGTCTTTATATAAATATGTGCAATTAGTGAACAGAAAAATGCTCCAACAATAAACAGAAAGAAATCATGCGGAGTTATAGTATAGGTTAATCTCAAATTAAACAGATGTTTTCTTCCAGTTATTATATAAAAAATCAAATATCCAACTACACTCGAAACTATCGGTGGAATTAAATTAATATAGTTAAAATTCTCATGCTCAATGATCTCACAGGCAAGAATTGCAGTTCCTAAAGGAGCAGAAAACGCTCCACTCAGCCCTCCTGCAATTCCAGTTATGATAACCAACTCCCTATTTTTCAATTTTAGCAATCTATAAAGTTCATCGGCAAAAGATGCACTCGACTGAACACAGGGTCCCTCTTTCCCTGCACTTCCTCCAACAGCAATAACAGCCCCTGCCAATAAAATTTTCAAAACCCCTCTAAACCATGTTAATTTTTCATTAGTGTTTAGTGCTTTTAAGACCCTATCGATCCCAGAACCTTTCAATTCATAAATATGATCGACGAACAATCCTGCAACGAAAAAGATAATTGGAATTAACAAAATATTATGTTTTTGGGGGAAATATTCTATAATAATCGCCATAATAACTGAACTTAACCCCCCAACAATACCAATCAACGATGCAATACTTATCCATTTGATTATTTTAATTAACTTTTTAAAGGGTAGAATGATATTCATATATTTTCACTTGATTATTTTTTCTTCATCATTTTCATTTTTAATTACGATTATTATCACATCAATTTTATGATTTATGGTTTTGTTGGTATCTTATTAAAAGATTATCTTTATTTTTAACCTTTTTATCTATATTTGTATATTTTTATACATGATTAACATATCCTTAGTCCAAAAGATCAACAATTTAACCACTGAACAAATAAATTAAATCAAGTAGTGCGAGATGAGATTATGAAAAAAGTTGCAGAGGAACTTGGTGGAAATTATCGTCCTGCTACCATAGAAGAGGAAGCTAAGGGTATTGATGGAGTAATTATTATTGATGATAAAAAAATTCCTGTATCAATTAAATCTAAAACTTATGTCAATCAGGAAAAACACTTGTCTGAAGAACTTAAAGGGCATTTAATTATTTATGAAAAGAGGAAAAATAAAATTGTCGTTGATTACTCTGAGTTATTAAATTCAATTAAAAAGTAGTTATCCACGATTGATGAACTCTACATTAAAATTTATCCCTATTCTTTTTTGTTTGATTCCAATTTTTTCTTCAATTACTGGCTTTAGAGATTTATCTATTTCATATTCAATAGAGTTTCTTTTTAATTCAATAGCCGCTTTTACTGTTGTTCCAGTTCCTAAGAAGGGGTCTAAGACGATGTCTTCAATTATAGAAAACATCCTTATCAATCTTCTTGGAATCTCTTCTGGAAATGATGCCGTTCTTCTCTCTATTTTTGGATGTGTCTGTTTATCTCCAACGATCTCCCAAATTTGAGAAAACCATCTATCCCTCTCCTCCTTAGTGTACGCACTTGCATATCTCAACGGGTCTTTTGGTTTAAACTTTCTCGGCTTTCCTTTTCTAAATATTAATATATATTTTCTCCACATCTAAGGTTATATAGGCATTTGGAGGAAGAAATCCAGAACCTAAAAAAGTGTTTGGCTTGTTTGAAGGTTTTTTCCATAATATATAAGGAAGAGTTATAAATCCAATCTTTTCAAAGTTTTCTATAATCTTAGAATGGTTTGGGAATAATCTAAAAACACCGTTAATTTTTCTTGTGGCATCTCCTATGTTAATGCATACAATCCCTCCGGGAATTAAAACTCTATAAATCTCTTCCCAAACTGGATATAATGTTTGATGCATTAAATTATATATCTGCATTATTAGTTTTTCTTTTTCCTCTTCATCTTCTTTATTTTCCATTTTTATCCAAAGTTTGTTTATTTCTGGATTTAAAGTTTTAAACAACTCATCCCACATTTCTATCATTGGATAGGGAGGAGAGGTAACAACTAAATGAACACTTTCATCCTCAATTTCATCCATTTTTCTCGCATCTCCAAATATTACTTTATGATTTGTAATTATATCTGCATTCACAATATCACCACTTAAATATCACCTCTTACATCATAATATAATATAATTATTAAACAACACATCAACAGTATTTAATAATTTAATATTTAATATAAATTTGGTGGAGATAATGATCTCAAAAACTGCAAAGATTGCAAGAGGAGCAGTAGTCGTTGGAGATGTTAGTATTGGAGATTACTCGTCAGTTTGGTATAATGCAGTTGTTAGAGGAGACGTGGATAAAATAATAGTTGGAAATTATTCAAATATACAGGATTGCTGTGTTGTTCATTGCTCTAAGGGCTATCCTACTATAATCAAGGATTATGTTAGTATAGGGCATGGAGCGGTTATCCACGGTTGTAAAATTGAAGATAACGTTTTAGTTGGGATGAATGCAACGATATTGAACGGGGCTAAGATTGGAGAGAACTGTATAATTGGAGCTAATGCATTGATAACTCAGAACAAAGAGATCCCTCCAAATAGTTTGGTTTTAGGCATTCCTGGAAAAGTTGTTAGGGAATTAACAGAGGAGGAAATCAAAAGTATAAAAGAGAATGCAATAAGATATGTTAAATTATCTGAGATACTATAAAGGTTATAGAGGAATATTTTTGTAGGATCATATTAAATTAAAACAAAATATCTATATGACACAAAATAATATTCACAAATAATATGAATGGTATAAATATAAAAAATTGAAAAATATTTGCAAATAAATTTTCGAGGTGAATTAAAATGGTAAATCTTGGATTTGTTATTGCTGAATTCAACAGGGATATAACCTACATGATGGAGAAAGTTGCTGAGGAGCATGCAGAATTTTTAGGGGCTAATGTGAAATACAAAATTATCGTTCCCGGGGTCTTTGATATGCCATTAGCAGTTAAAAAGTTGTTAGAGAAAGATGATGTTGATGCTGTTGTAACAATTGGATGTGTTATTGAAGGAGAGACAGAGCATGATGAAATTGTAGTGCATAACGCAGCGAGAAAGATAGCAGATCTATCTTTACAGTATGATAAACCCGTTGCCCTTGGAATATCAGGGCCGGGAATGACTCGACTACAAGCAGAGGAGAGAGTTGATTATGGTAAGAGAGCAGTTGAAGCAGCTGTTAAAATGGTTAAGAGATTGAAGGCGTTAGATGAGTAAAAGAGAATAAAAAGGGAAATTATGATATTGGAAGAGGTTTATGAAACTATAAAACAAAGAATAAAAGAAAAGCCAGAAGGTTCTTATGTGGCAAAGCTAACAACCGATGATAAAAAGTCAGCAATAAATAAGATATGTGAGAAGATTGGAGAGGAGGCGACTGAACTAATCTTAGCATCCAAGGATAACAAAAAGGATGAGATTATTTATGAGGCAGCTGATTTAATATTTCATACTATGGTTTTACTGGCTTATAGGGGCATAGAGTTTGAAGACCTATTAAAGGAGTTTGAACAGAGGAGAAAATAACATATCCATGGTAATCTTAAATTTTTAAATGTTTATAGTTTTTATGCATCTTTTTGCTTTTATTTACCTTTATTAAATAATTAATTTTTATTTTAATTGTATTTGATATTACTTTGTTAATATTAACTTGCTAATTTCATTGTTATCAAGTTTGGTTGAATTAGTTTGATTTTTCATTATTTATTTTTATTATTTTTATTTATTATTTTATTAGGTGGAGAAGATGGTAGTTAAAAATGTTAAAATATATGTCTTAGGAGAAGATTACGCAGGATACAACAGCCCTTTTTTAAGTCAACATGGGTTGTCTCTTCTGATTAAAATAGAAAATAGCAATGGGATAATAAAAAATATCCTCTTCGACGTTGGAACTTATGCAAAACCAATATTATTCAATATGAAACTCTTGCAGTTAGATCCTCAAAATATAGATGCAATTATACTCTCACACAGCCATATAGATCATACAGGCGGAGTTGTAGAGATGGTTAAAGCCATTCAAAAAAATCCTATACCGATATTTGCCCATCCACATATATTTAAAACAAGTTTTGCATTAGATCCTGAATTTTCCCTTGCAAATTCGCTTACTGAAAGTATAAAAAAGGATGTTGAGAGATCGGGGGGAAGATGGATTCTAAGTAGCGATCCTATACGTTTAATAGAAGGGGTCTCAACTCTTGGAGAGATCAAAAAAGAAGAACAGTTGGAATTTGAAAAAACTCCAACTATAAAATTGTATTATCTTGAAAATGGTAAATTAGTCAAAGATAGAGTAGAAGATGAAATAGGATTGTATATAGAAACAAGAAAGGGACTTGTAGTTGTAAGCGGATGCTCTCATCCCGGAATAGTTAGTATGATCAAAAAAGCCATACATTTAAGTGGTGTTAATAAGGTTTACGCAGTTATCGGTGGATTTCATTTAATTGATGCAGATGAAGATCGAATAAATAAAACAATAGCCCATTTAAAAAAATTAGGAGTTGAGAGAATATACACTGGCCATTGCACTGGGTTTAAAGCAGAGTATATGTTGTCAAAAGAGTTCGGAGAGAGATTTGAACGGCTTCATGCTGGTAAAGTAATAGAGATATAATGGTGAGATATTGAGAGGGTTTATAATAGGAAGATTCCAGCCATTTCATAAAGGACATTTGGAAGTTATAAAAAAGATAGGGAAAGAGGTTGATGAGATAATCATAGGAATTGGAAGTGCACAAAAAAGCCATACATTAAAAGATCCATTCACAGCAGGAGAGCGAATATTGATGATAACCCAATCACTAAAAGATTATGATTTAACCTATTATCCGATTCCAATAAAAGATATTGAATTTAACTCAATCTGGGTATCTTATGTTGAGTCGTTAACTCCTCCGTTTGATATTGTATATAGCGGAAATCCGTTAGTTAGGGTTTTGTTTGAAGAAAGGGGTTATTTAGTCAAAAAACCAGAGATGTTTAATAGGAAAGAATTTTCGGGAACTGAGATCCGAAGAAGAATGTTAACTGGGGAGAAATGGGAGCACTTGGTTCCTAAGGCAGTTGTAAATGTTATTAGAGAGATAAATGGGGTTGATAGAATTAGAAAATTAAGCCAAACAGATAAATAAAAATAATAAATAAAATAACAAATAAAGCGATATACGAATTTAATGGTAAAAATCCCAACATATAACGAATTTAAAACAGAAATATATAAAACTTAAATTACAAATATAAATTAGTAAAATGGTAAAAATGATAAAAGGGAGTGTAAATGAAAGAAAAGATCATAGATATGGAAAATCCCAAAGATATTATTGATTATTTAAACAGTGTGGACTTGGATGAGTATGTTGAAATTTACTTTGGAAGAGTGCATGTAGAAGGAAGATTAATGCAGTATAGCGAAGGATTTGTAAGATTAGTTCATGAAAAATATGGAATCATTGAAGTAGAACTTGAAAATATATTAAACGACCTCTTAGAAGTTGTTCACAGCGATGGAGAACGAAGAGTGGTAATAAGATTTTATTAACGTTAAATATTTATCAACCAAATTGATTATTATAACTATTAAGAAGTAAAATTATTTATAGTATTTTTGTCTATTTTAAAGATAAACTTCTCCAAACCATAAACCTTGCTAATTATCTTCTACAATTTAAATTTAATTTTAGATTTTAATTTTTTTAATAACAAGCCGAAATTTAAATCACTAATTTTTAAATCAAAAAATTATTCACAGTTTTGAGGTAGAAAACATGCATTGGTCGGATATAATTGCAGAGAAATTAATAAACGAAAGAAAAGAAGAAAAATATGTTGTAGCAAGTGGTATTACCCCATCTGGTCATATTCATGTCGGAAATGCAAGGGAAACACTAACCGCGGATGCAATATATAAAGCATTAATCCATAAGGGAGTTGATGCAGAACTGATCTTTATAGCAGATACTTACGATCCACTTAGAAAACTCTACCCTTTTTTACCCGAAGATTTTAAAGAATACATAGGTATGCCTATAAGTGAAATCCCCTGCCCAGAAGGTTGTTGTAAAAGTTATGCAGATCACTTTTTAAACCCCTACTTAGAAAGTTTAAACGATTTAGGGATTGAGTTAACAACTTATAAAGCAGATGAAAATTACAAAAAAGGTTTATACGATGAAAAAATAAAAATTGCATTAGAAAACAAAGAAAAAATTAGGGACATATTAAACAAATTTAGATCAAACCCTCTACCAGAGGACTGGTTTCCGATAAACGTTGTCTGTGAAAACTGCGGAAGATTAAAAACAAAAGTTTTGAATTACGATAAAGAAAGGGAAAGAGTTATTTATAGATGCGAGTTTTGTGGACATGAAGGAGAGGTAAAGCCATACAAGGGAAGGGCTAAACTTCCATGGAGAGTGGACTGGCCAGCAAGATGGTCAATATTCAACGTATCTATTGAGCCAATGGGTAAGGATCATGCAGCAGCGGGAGGAAGTTATGATACAGGAGTTTTAATTGCAAGGGAGGTTTACAACTATACTCCACCTAAAAAGGTTGTTTATGAATGGATTCAGTTGAAGGTTGGGGATAAAGCAGTCCCAATGAGTTCATCAAAAGGGGTTGTCTTCGCAGTAAAAGATTGGACACACATTGCTCATCCAGAAATTTTAAGATTTTTACTATTAAGAAGTAAACCAACAAAACACATTGATTTTGATTTAAAGAAAATTCCCGACTTGGTAGATGAATACGATAGATTGGAAGATCAGTTCTTTGAAATTAAGGGGAAAGAAGAGTTGAGTGATGATGAAAAAGAAAAAATAAGAATATATGAACTTTCAACTCCAAAAATCCCTGAGAAAAAACCGTTCATCATACCATATCGATTTTGTTCAATCATTGGGCAATTAACATATGATGAGAGCAAAAAAGATGTGGATATGAACAAAGTGTTTGAAATATTAAAGAGGAACAATTATGTGGTTAAAGATATAGATGAATTTAGTATTAAAAAATTAAGAGATCGGTTGATCATGGCAAGAAACTGGGCTTTGAAATATGGAGAGAAACTTATAATAATTGATGAAGAAGAAGCGAAAAAGATCTATGAAAATCTAAAAGATAAGCAAAAAGAATGGATAAAATACTTTGCAGAGAAACTAAAATCTGTTAATTTTGATGCCCTAACTTTGCATGAGTTAATATATCAAACAGCAAAAGAACTCGGTTTAAATCCAAGAGAGGCATTTCAGGCATCATATATGATACTCTTAGGTAAAAAGTATGGGCCAAAGTTGGGGGCATTCTTAGCAACACTTGGGAAGGACTTTGTTATTAGGAGATACTCCTCACTCTAATTAACATTTCACTCTAAAATATTTTGTTATCAAAATAATTGATCTCTACCTAATTATTTTTGAAATCCCTATTTATTTTTGGTGATAATAATGATAAGAATCCATGCATTGGAAGAAGTCAAAGGAAATCACAAAGGCATTGTGGAAAAAGAATTCGAACAACTTGTTGAAGAGTTAAAAAATAAATATAATGCAAAACTTAGATATGTAGATGAAGACATTGAGGAAGATGAACATCTAAAATTTTACACAAAAATAGGAGAGTTTGAAATTGATTTCAATAATTTTAAGGATTATATAAATTTCTGCTTGAAATATGGTGCAGATATTGAAGTTATAAAACCAGAAAAAATAAAACTTAAAGCCGAAGAGATAAATGAGACACTTGGGGTAGTGATAAATGCTTTTAAGTCATTTGTAGATAGGTATAAGATAGGATTTAATATCTACCTCAAAGAAAAAAAAGACATTGATATAGAAGAATTCAAAAAAGGAAAGTATGATGAAGAAGAGATTGTAGAATTTGAAGAAGACGGATACATAAGAGTAAAAGCAGTTTTTGAAGGAATCGGAAAGAGCGAAGAGGAAGTTATAAGAAATTTAATAACATCACTTGATCGAGAAGAGATCGTAATAAACAAAATCTTAACCAAAAACTTTGATGAAAAGAACTTTAATGGTTTAATAGCGATAGATCTATTATGCCTACCTTTTGAAATGTTCGAAATTGCATATAAATACTTACCAGTTGCATTATCAGTTCAAAGAGAAGAGATCGAGTTAACCTTATCTGACATTCAAGATATTGGAAATGAAATCTCAGGGGCAATGTTTGAGCTTAGCCATGCAGTTGTAATGAGAAGATGAGTTCTCTGATCATTTAAAAGTTAGATTAAATATCCATTGCTTTATAGAAAGCATCACCAAGCATAGCGAGGGTTAAGCTTTTTCTAAAAGATTTTAGAGGTGATAAATTGCATCCTGCTTTAAAATATATGAGGAGAGATAGATTACCACATATTTTTTGTTCTGGATGTGGAAATGGAATTGTTATTAACTGCTTTTTAAAGGCAATCGAAGACCTAAATATAAAGCCAGAGGACTATATAGCTGTTTCAGGAATTGGATGTTCTTCGAGAATTCCTGGATATTTATATTGTGATTCCTTACACACAACCCACGGAAGGCCTATTGCATTTGCAACCGGAATTAAGATAGCAAGAGCAGATAAACACGTTGTTGTATTTACCGGAGATGGGGACTTAGCAGCCATAGGTGGAAATCACTTTATACACGGATGTAGGAGGAATATAGATTTAACTGTCATCTGTATAAACAATAACATCTATGGAATGACTGGAGGGCAGGTTTCTCCAACAACCCCCTACGGAAAAAAGGCAACAACTGCTCCTTATGGTAGTATAGAGAACTCTATGGATCTTTGCAAATTGGCGATCTCTGCGGGGGCAAGTTATGTTGCAAGATGGACAACAGCCCATCCAATTCAACTCGTTAATTCAATAAAAAAGGGCATTCAGAAGAAGGGTTTTGCATTTATTGAAGTTATCTCACAGTGTCCAACATACTACGGACGATTTAATGTATCAAGAAAACCAGCCGATATGATTAAATTTCTAAAAGAAAACTCCATATATATAAGTAAAGCTAAAAATATGAGTGAGGAAGAGTTAAATGGAAAAATTGTTGTTGGAGAGTTTTTAGATATAGAAAAACCCGAGTTTGTTGAGGAACTGCATAAGTTAATTGAGAAGTTAAAAAATTAAAGAGATAAAAATATTATAATTAAAAACCTTTACTCGTTTTTATGGTGAAATAATGAGAAAAGAGATAAGATTATCTGGTTTTGGTGGTCAAGGAATTATTTTAGCAGGAGTTATTTTAGGAAGGGCAGCAGCGTTGTATGATAAAAAAGAGGCAGTTCAAACACAGTCCTATGGGCCAGAGGCAAGAGGAGGGGCAAGCAAGTCAGAAGTGGTTATTAGTGATGAGCCAATTGACTTCCCAAAAGTAATAAAACCAGATATATTGGTTTGTTTATCACAGCAAGCTTATGATAAGTATAAAGATGATATTAAAGATGGAGGGATCTTGCTGATTGATGAAGATCTGGTTTCAATAGAGCAAAAACCAAAAGCAGATGTAAAAATTTATAAAATACCATTTACCAGAATCGCTTCAGAAGATATAAAGCTTCCAATAGTTGCCAATATCGTTATGTTGGGATCTTTAACAAAATTGACAGGGATAGTGTCAGAAGAGAGTATGAAGAAATCAATACTGGATAGTGTTCCAAAAGGAACTGAGGAAAAAAATTTATTGGCTTTTAATAAGGGCTATGAGTTTGCAGAAAACCTTTAATTCATATCAATTGATGTATAATGAGAAAATTGGTATTAAAAACGTTAAATGATATTGAAAAATCTAATAATTACTTTTTTATATCTCTTTTGTTAATTTTAGATAAAATTTTAGAAAGTTGGGGACTTTTAATAAGATTGGGTATACAAATATTAAATATATGGATGTTTGGTTGATAGCATGATCATCTTGTTGGATTTAAATGGAACAATAGCTACCGATGGAAGGATAAAAGAAGGAGTTAAAGAAAGATTGGCTATTTTAAAGGAAAGAGCAGAGATTTACATCTTATCAGCAGATACTTTTGGAACTTTGGAAGATATTTCAAAACACTTGAATGTAAAAGGTTTAAAGGTTGAAAAAGAGAAATACGGTAGTGAAAAATTAGCAAAGTTAAAAATTTTAGAAGAAATAAAAAAACAAAACTCCAATAAAAAGATCATTGCCATAGGAAATGGAAACAACGACGAACTATTATTAAAAAATGCAGATTTGGGAATATGTGTTATTGGAGATGAAGGAGCTTATAGTAAAACAATAATAAACTCAGATATTGTTGTAAAAGACATAAAAGATGCTCTCGACCTAATTATAAAAGAAAATCGACTAAAAGCCACAATAAGGGACTAAACCATCCCAAAAACTTCAAAATATTTCTTTTGCCTTACTACCATAACAGGAATGTTATTCTCCATTAGTTTAGTTTTTAACTCCTTGTCATTAGTTGCCACAATTACATTATCCTTTTTTAGAGCATAATTCAATATCGCATCATCCGCATAGCCCTTACACTCAACAATATCATAATTTTTTATCTTAGATAGGGCTAAACTAACTGCTAATCTCTCTTTTCCTTTAAGATCTTTATTTTTCAATAACTCTTCTAACTCTCTCTTAACCGGAGATAGGATAATAATCCTAAATTTTGTATTTAAAGCCCTCTCTATTTCATAATCGAAATTTATCTTATGCTTAAAAACATAAATCAGAAAATTTGTATCTGGAACAATTTCGTATATCTGCATCACCCTTACACCATCTCAAACTTTTTATTTTGAAAAACTCTGAATCACTATAAAGAACATCCAAACGACCATTAGGATTGCAATTAGCACAGAAAGGATCATCAATCCTGGAGAATTACCAAATACAATGGGAATAGGGCCGATCATTATCACTCCTGAGTATTCAACATCCTCTTCTTCTGTTTCTGCATTTTTATAACTGCCCTGAGAACTTGGAAGGATCATTCCCAATGTTATCATAAAAAATCCAATAAACATTAAAATTATGCCCAAAAATATTAAACTTGGCTTCATAATAATCCCCAATTTTTTAATTTTTTAGAAGTAATGTCAAATGATTATGAAATAAAACTACAATGAACTTTAACTTTAATATAAAAAATAATAAGTAAAATTCCCAAATCAATGTATTTTAAAGGAAATATAAAAATGTTTTGTGAAAAGGAGTTATTTACCCAAAGGATAATTCGGAGCTTCATTCGTAATAATAATATCATGCGGATGACTCTCAACTTGTCCGCTTGGGGTTATTATTACAAATCTTGATTTTTGTTGCATTTCTTTTAAGTTTTTAGCTCCGCAGTATCCCATCGAAGCCCTCAACCCTCCAATAAGTTGGAAGATCACTTCACTTACAGGCCCTTTGTAAGGAACTGCTCCTTCAACACCCTCAGGAACTAATTTTACATGCTTCATATGGCTTTTTGTAGATTGGAAGTACCTATCTGCTCCTGCCCCAACTCCTCCTGTCATTGCTCCTAATGAACCCATTCCTCTATACTGCTTATACTTTCTTCCGTTTATAACCATTAACTGACCTGGGGCTTCATCAGTTCCAGCTAACAGTGAACCAAGCATAACTGCATCTGCTCCGACGGCAATTGCTTTGGCAATGTCTCCACTGTATCTTATTCCTCCATCTGCAATAACAGGAACATTATGTTCTCTTGCAATATCTGCAACATTAGCCACTGCTGTTAACTGAGGAACTCCAACTCCTGCAACAACTCTCGTAGTGCAAATACTTCCTGGACCTATTCCAACTTTTAAAATATCTGCCCCTGCTTCAATTAAATCCTTTGCCGCCTCTTTTGTAGCGATATTTCCAACTATCAATTTTATATCTGTCCCTTCTAACATTTCTTTAAATTTTCTAACATTCTCAACCACTTTTAGGTTGTGGGCATGAGCACAGTCAATTGCAATAGCATCAACCTCTGCCTCAATCAATGCCTTTGCTCTCTCAAAGTCATGAGGTCCACAGGCAGCGGCTACCAATAATCTTCCTTTTTTATCTCTTGACGCTTGTGGATATTTTTTTCTCTTTAAAATATCTCTTAATGTTATAATTCCGATTAATTTGTTATCTTCATCAACTATTGGTAGACGTTCAACTCTATTGGCATACATTAACTCCATTGCTTCCTCTTCCTCCACATCTTCCTTTGCACTAACCACTTCCTTCGTCATTACTTCTTTAACTTTTTTTGTTTTATCCTCTATGGCTTTAACGTCTCTATGGGTTATTATTCCTATTAATTCATCTTTTTCATTAACAACTGGCAACCCACTTATGGAGTAGGTTTCCATTACATTTATTGCTTCTTCAATTGTATCATCTGGAGATACTGTGATCACATCCTTAATAACAACTTCATCTGCCTTTTTAACTGCCTGGACTTGATGGACTTGTTCTTCTATTGTCATATTTCTATGAATTACACCCAAGCCCCCTAATCTCGCTAATGCAATGGCCATCTCCTTTTCAGTAACGGTATCCATTGCTGCTGAGATTATTGGAATATTTAATTTTAATCCGCATAAGTTTGTAGATACATCTGTATTTTTTGGTTCAACATGAGAGGCATTAGGGACTAACAAAACATCGTCAAAGGTGTATGCAGTTTCCGCCTCCATCAATTTCTTTAAAAACAAATTCTCACCTTTAAATATTTTTATTATTTTTATTATAATTTTTTATTTTTTATTTATTTATTTTTAATTTTTGTTTTTGATATGTTTTATTATCATTCTATTTAATTTATTTCTATTAAAGGCCATATTAAACTCTTAGGCAATATGGTTTATTAATAATAATTAATAGGTATAAAAAATCTATTTTTATTATTTTTGTTGGATGTTGTTTTTATTGTTTATTTTTTTATTTGCTATTGCGGTTATTTTAAATGAATTTTAATAAACTTTATTATTAAACTATTAAGTATAGGGAAAGATGGTGGAATATAAAAACTTTTCCAGTAGAGAAAAATAACATTATATTTTAACATTTTTTTATTCTAATTGTTAGATTTACTAAAAGTGTGAAATATTAGAAAAATAATATTAATATATAGTTGGTTATATATCATAAGTGGATAATACTTAACACTCATTGAAATTTAGTAAGAGCAATTATAGGTGTAGATATGATCCTCAGTGTAGATGGAGTTGAATTTCACTATAAAAGTAGAAAAATATTAAATGGAATAAAATTTAGTGTTAATAGAGGGGAAATTGTATCTATTTTAGGAATTAACGGGGCTGGAAAATCAACTCTTTTAAAGTGTATAAATAAAATATTAAAGCCGCGAAGAGGAACAATATTAATTGATAATTTTGATATAAATAATTTAAATAGTTATGAATTAGCGAAGAGAGTTGGTTATGTTCCACAAAGAGCAAGCGGAAACTATATGACGGTCTTTGATATGATCTTACTCGGAAGAAAACCCCATATAAAATGGGATGTATCTGAGAGAGATATTGAAATAACATATAAAATATTAAAACTCTTAAATTTGGAGGACTATGCGTTAAGATATACTAACGAACTTAGCGGTGGAGAGTTGCAAAAAGCAGTTATTGCGAGAGCATTAGTTCAAGAGCCCCAAGTGCTACTTTTAGATGAACCAACAAACAACTTAGATCCAAAAAACCAGTTGGAAGTTATGAGAACCATTAGAGATATTTCCAAATCAGAAAATATTGCATCTATTGTAGTTATGCACGATTTAAATTTAGCTTTAAGATATTCCGATAAATTTATAATGTTAAAAGAGGGTAAGATATATGCAGAAGGAGATCACAATATAATAACCCCTGAAAACATTAAAGCAGTTTATGGAATAGATGTTTACGTTGAAGAAGTTAGAGGGATTAAAGTAGTTGTCCCCGTAGATTAATTATCTCTTAATTACAAAAAAGATCAAAACTTTTTTCCACATATCAGAAAAAACAAAGATTTAAGTGATAATTATGGTAGAACTTTTATCCCCTGCTAATAATTTAGCATGTTTAAAAACGGCCATTGATTATGGAGCAGATGCGGTTTATTGTGGATTAAAGGAATTAAATATGAGAGCAACTGCAAAAAACTTCACGAGAGAAGAGTTAGTTGAAGGAATTAAATATGCTCACGATAACAACAAGAAGGTATACCTCTGCACGAATACAGTTGTTTATGAAAATGAGTTAAAAAAAGTTGAAGAAATTTTGGACTTTGCAAACTTTGCTGAGGTAGATGCAGTTATAGTTAGCGATTTAGGAACTATGCAGTTGGCTAATGAGTTGGGATTGAGAGTTCATGCAAGCGTTCAATGCAACATAACAAACTCTTTAACAGCCAAATTTTACTCAAAATTTGCAAAGAGAGCTATATTATCAAGAGAATTAACTTTAAACCAAATAAAAAAAATTAGAGAAAATTTAAAGAAAGAGAAGGTAGATTTAGAGTTAGAGGGATTTGTTCATGGTGCTTTATGTGTCGCTATAAGTGGAAGATGCTTTTTAAGCTCCTATTTATTTGGAAGGCATGCCAACTGCGGAGATTGCTTACAACCGTGTAGAAGAAAGTGGAAGTTGATTAATGAGCATCATGATGGCACTTATGAGATCGTTTGTGAAGGAAAATATCTACTGTCTCCAAAAGATCTATGTATGATAGAGTATATCCCAGAATTAATGGGGGTGTTTGATTCATTTAAAATTGAAGGAAGAGCTAAAAATGCCGATTACGTGATGAGAACAACAAAAATTTATAGAGAAGCAATAGATAGCGTTTTAGATGGCAGTTATTACGATAAACTCCCATATTTCAAAAAAGAGCTTCAGAAGGTTTATAATAGGAACTATGAGACAGGATTTTACTTTAAAGATGTTAATAAAAATCATGACTTCCAGTATGAAATTGAAGGAAATGCATCAAAGTATAGAAAGGTTGAAATTGGGAGAGTTGTCAATTTTTACAGAAAGGTTAGTGTGGCAGAGATTGAGTTATGGAACGATTTAAAAGTTGGAGATACAATATTAATAATTGGAAAGACAACTGGCTGTGTTGAAGAAATTGTTAAATCAATGCAAATAAATCATAAAGATGTTAAACTTGCTAAAAAAGGAGATAGAGTTGGAGTGAAGTTGAATCATATAGTTAGAGAGGGAGATAGAGTTTATCTATTAAAGGAAAAATAAAATTTATGGTATTAGAGGAATTCTTAATATATGCTTAAATATTGGAGAGAATGAAGATGTTCTTGATTTAGGATATGGAGTTGGAAATCTGACAAAGAAGATCAGGGAATGATCGAGAGGGCAAAAAATTTAAACTGTAAAGGGCTAAATATAATTTTTGAAGTTAAGAGTACTGAGGAGATGGATTATACAAGATGAATTTGATGTAATCTTTTGCAATAAGAGTTGTTAATTGCTACAATGCTTTAAGAGATGTTGGTTGAAAGAATAAGAGTTTTTAAAGAATCATGGTTTTTTGTGGATAATAAAGAGGAATATAAAGATTTATTTGAAAGGCAGGATTGGAGTTAATTTTTATATAAACTATTTTTTTAATAGCAGTTAAGGAATAATGATTTTTACTTAATGTTTAAATATTATTGAAAAGAATATCAAAAACAAACGTAAATTTGTAGGGATGATAATGCTAATTTTAGGAATAGGTTATTTTCTACTTGGGCTCATTTTGTTATATTATGGAAGCGATTGGTTTGTGTTAGGAGGAGAGAGGATAGCAAAGCATTTTAATGTTTCAAATTTTGTTATTGGAGCCACGATTATGGCTATTGGAACCTCCCTACCTGAGATATTAACATCTGCTTATGCTTCTTATATGCACGCTCCAGGAATCTCTGTAGGAAATGCTATTGGATCGTGTATCTGTAATCTTGGATTAGTTCTTGGTGTTAGTGCAATTATCTCTCCTATTGTTGTAGATAACCACTTGAAAAAAAATGTTCTCGTATATCTTCTGTTTGTTATCTTCACTGCAATTATAGGATACGATGGATTCTCCCCTATTGATGGAATATTATTGTTGATATTGTTTATTCTTTATCTAAAATGGACAATTAAGAACGGATCGATCGGAATTGAATTAGAAGAAAAAAATGTAAAAGAAGACACATCAATAGCATTTTCATTGGTTTTACTTATAATAGGGCTGGTTGGTGTTTTGGTTGGAGCAGAGTTTTTTGTTGAAGGAGCTAAAAAAATAGCCATATCCTTAAATATCTCTGATAAGATCATTGGATTTACACTGGTTGCGTTTGGAACATCTCTTCCTGAGTTAATGGTCTCCTTGGCAGCAGCAAAGAGAAATCTTGGTAGTATGGTTTTAGGGAATGTGGTTGGAAGTAATATTGCAGATATTGGAGGAGCTCTTGCAATGGGAAGTTTATTTATGTATCTTCCAGCAGAAAATTTACAGATGCTTATTTTATTAATAATGAGCTTACTTCTCTACCTATTTGCAAGATATTCAAAAATCGGCAGATGGCAGGGAATATTATTTATTATCCTCTATATGATAGCAATAGCGTCTTTGGGGATGGGATGATGGTAAAAATAACAATTAAAAGATTTGATGGAATAAAAAGCTACTTCGAAAGTTATAACGTTCCAGAGAATATAACTGTATTGGAGGCATTAGATTACATCAATAAAAAATTTGGGGCAAATATCTTATTTAGATACTCCTGTAGAAATGGACAGTGTGGAAGTTGTGCACTAACTATAAACGGAGAGCCAAAGTTGGCATGTGAAACAAAAGTAGAGGAGGGAATGATAATAGAGCCGTTGAAAGGTTTTAATGTAGTTAAAGATCTTGTTGTCGATAGAGAGCAGTATTACAAAAAATTAACAGGTATAAAAAACCATCTTATAAGGGAAAAGTTTCCAGAGAACCTCGAACGTATACCTCAAGAGGTGGTAGAAAAAAACAAAGATCTGAGGGGATGTATCGATTGTTTATCCTGCCTCTCTCTATGTCCATCGAGAGATGTTAGCGAATATCCCGGAGCAACGTTTATGAGGCAGTTGGCAAGGTTTGCCTTTGACGTTAGAGATGAGGAAGATAGGGAGAGGATTGCATTTTTTGAGAATATTTATAACTGCACAACTTGTGCTAAGTGTGTTGAAGTTTGTCCAAAAGAGATCGATATAGTTCACAGGGCTATCGAGCAGTTGAGACATTTAGCGTTTAGTAAAGGATATAGGTTAGATAGTCATTTAAAAGTTAGAGAGAATGTTTTAAAATATAATAGGAGTGTTGTTGAAGAAAAACTCCCCCTCTTGAAACAGGTATCTGATTTTTATCCTGCTGAAGATGAGAAATTAAAAGTTGCATTTTTTACTGGATGTTTGGTTGATTTTCGACTTCAAGATGTTGGAAAAGAGGCAATTAAAGTATTAAACGCTCATGGTATTTCTGTGGTTATTCCCAAAACTCAAGTTTGTTGTGGATCTCCGTTTTTTAGAACTGGTCAGAGGGATGTTGCAGAAAAACTAAAAGAGAAGAATTTAAAAATATTCGATAATTTAGATGTAGATTATGTTATAACGATCTGTGCTGGCTGCGGAAGCACGTTAAAAAACGATTATAAGGAGAGAAATTTTGAGGTTAGGGATATAACAGAGGTATTAACAGAAGTTGGACTTTTAAATTATAAGCCCATAAAGATGAGGATAACTTACCACGATCCATGCCATTTGAAAAGAGGGCAGGGTATATGGAAAGAACCGAGAGAGATTTTAAAATCAATTCCTGAACTTGAATTTATAGATATGGAGGCAAGATGTTGCGGAGCTGGAGGTGGAGTTAGAAGTGGAAAACCCGAGATCGCTGATTTAATTGGAAAGAGAAGGGCAAAAATGATATATGATTTAAAGGTTGATGCAGTTATTACCGTCTGTCCTTTTTGTGAATATCATATAAGAGATTGTTTAGATAAATTTAGAGTAGAAACAGGAGATGTTAAAAAAAGTGTTGATGTTATGAATATTGTCTCTCTGCTTTCAAAGGTTATCTAACTTTAAACTCCAACATATATTTTTTTATCCGCTACATTTACCACTTCGCTATCTTCTGGCTTTTCCTCAACGATCTCAATAAAGTTTCTATTTGCAATGTCATTTTTTAATTCATTCAATATATATCTCAAATTCTCATCTTCTGCATATACCTTTGCCTTTATGTTGTATTTTCTTGCTAATCTTGCAATATCTCTAAGGGCTAATTTTGCCTCTGTAATTAATTGTAAATACTTTTTAGCTTCTTCCAGATCCTTTTCTTTTCCTATCAATACAGGATATTTTACATTATACAACTCATCTTCTCTAACATCAAATTTTACATTGCAGATCTCTACCAATCTCGCGATAACTGATTGAGGCAACCCCGGAGGAATTATAATCTCTTTCTCATCAATATCATAACACTTAAAGTCAAAATCATTCATTTTTCTCCCTCATTTCAAATTCTACTTCTGATTTTGGTTTTATCTTTATTAAAATATAGTTTTTCATTTCACTTCTTTTGATCTCTGCTATATCGCTCAATTTATAGTTTTTAACCTTGACATTGGCTATCTTTTCAGCGTATTTATCATAGTCCAACTTAACTCTCAAACCATCAAGTTGAGTTACTATTGGCATAGGGGAGAGTATTGAATAAACTTCATCAACCTGTTTCTCTATCTCATCCTTAACAACAACCGGAGGAACTATTGGTGGATCGTAAGAGAGTTCTCTTCTTCTTTCGTTTATCAGTTCGGTTATAACTTCAACCATCTTTCTCAGAGCCCTTATCTCTTCTCCATGCCTTAACCTATGGCTCCTTCTTCCAAGATCTCCAACATATGGATAAGGAATGTCGAGTGTTTGTGGCCCTCCTGTTATCACAACAGGTATATCTACATCAAATAGGTGGGTCTTATTTTTAATACAATCCTCAAAATTACCCATAACATAAACAGCTAAATCATGTTCCTCAATTAATCTCCTTTCTTTTTCTCTAAGTTGTGCTATATCCCTTCCAACTCCTCTCGCTAATCCGATCATGTTTGGTTTTGCTCCAAATCTTCTTAGGTATTCTGAAATATCGCATGCGGTATGGGGTAGATGATGTCTTGATAAACTTGGAGCTACAACAGCTATTTCAGTCCCTGCGAGTGGTGTTTCGATAATTTTTCCTTTATATTTTTTTGCCTCTTCTCTTAGATTTTCGAGTTCGTTTTGAGGAACTGCTAAGGTCATATAAACATCTAACTGCATTATGTGCTCTTGAATTATAAATCCCCCAATATCCTCGATCCATTCTTTAAAGATGTTGTTTTTATAAACTCCTCCTTCGTATCTAACGATCTCATACATTTGAAATCACCAACTCAATAATTTTTAGCGGTTAATTATTATCTATTTAATGTTTTAATAATTTTTATTCTTAACCTCTCTCCCATTATTAATTATGGTATTTGATTTCTAATATTAAATTTTAAATATTATATAATCTGCTTTTATTTTTATTTTTGTTTTTTTGTTTTTTTATTTTCTTTTCATCAACAGTTTTCTTACAGAGTAAGAGACATGATGAGCTATGTTTATTGCCTCTAACTCTCCTCTTGTTTTTGGAAATATGACATCTTTTTTTAGTATTGCTGAGACCGACTCATTGGGTAGGTTAAAAAATTCTCCTTTTTCACATAGGATATAGTCAAACTCATAGCCCATTTTATCAATAAACTCTTTAAATTCTTTTACAATATCTCTCAGTTTTTGACTTTTTCCTTCTTTAATCATAACATCTATTTTTTCAACGTGAACAATTCGATCTGCTTTTATTTCTAATATAACTCCTGCATAGACCCTAAAAAAAGTTCCTTCCTCTTTATGCCTTCCTGAAACATCGATCGCTAATACTTTAATCACGATCACCTCTTTAAAAACACAGATAAAATACTAAAAGATAAAATTAATTTGGTTTAATTAATATACTTATTTATTTTAGATGTGGGATACAATATAGATGATAAGATGTTTATATGCAGTTATAAACGCGTATGTTAATGGATAATTATTTACTCTTGCATATTCAAATATATACCAGTCAATTGGCTCCAAAAATCCTGCAATTGATATAAATATAAATGATGCCAAAACAAGTAAAGCGAGTTTTTTATAAGAGAGAGATCTTTTAACAATTGGAAAGATCTTATTTGCCAATTCCACTCCCGCAACAACAGAAATTGCAAATCCCATAAATTCAAAAGTTCCGTGAGGGATGACTGCAACTAAATCATGATAATCTAAATTAATTCCAATTAAACCAGTTAACGGATTTATGACGGTAAAGATGAACAATATAAATAGGTATTTTTGATAGTTTGCGATTATTTCCTCTTTCTCTTCTGGTGTTTTCGCATTTTCCATATCTTTTTTATATAGGTAAGCAAGGGCTCCGAGAGCAGAGATTATTATCAAACACCCTAAAAAGTTAGATATTATATATGAGAGTGAATAGGTTAAATATGCGTTTTTTGCACCCACGGTTGTAGATACTGCTGAGGATACTGCTTTAAATTTTGCAGTTCCAACAGTTTGGGCTACTTTGGCCGGCTCAGTTATAACTTTGGATTTAAAAATAGAAGAAATATATAATAAAAGTTTTCCAATAGAAAAAGAAAATAAAAATCCTGCCCAACATAAAAAATAGGTAATAATTATTTTTTTAGGAACGCTTAGTGAAACATATTTTTTAAAAGATTCAAGGCCTTTCATTTTCTCCCTTAGATCATTCTTATTGGCCTTATAGCCCCACAAGCCATACATTTAAGCATGTGTACTCTTCCTTCTTTAATGATTTTGGTATCTGGTTTTCCACATTCTCTACATATAACATACTCTTTCAAGAAGTCGTTAATTCTTGATTTTAATAATTCTGGGTTTATTCTTCTTTGTAGGATTAATCTTCCTCCTTCTAAGTTTCCAGCACTACCTGTCTCTTTCAATAGATACTTTGCGAAAAATTCTTCTTCTCTGTTTACCGCCTTTGCCAACTCTCTAAAATTCCTGATTATTGTCCTATTTCCTTCAATAAGTATTTCAATTTCTGGAAGCTCAAATCTATCTTTTTGAAATACATACTCGGGGATTTGGCTCCTTGCTCTCTTTAATAATGCCTTATAATCATAGTAATCGATATTTTCAAGGTCGTTCATTTTATCACCGTGATTATATGTTAAATATTTATCTTATAAAAAACTAACTTTTTAGCAATTTTTATTTTTATTTTTTTATTTTACATTATTTTCTTTTATTATCTCCTACTTTCACTTTTTCTCTTTTCTTTAAATTTTTTAATTTTTAATATTTTTAAAATAAAAGGATATTATTTATTTATAAAAATCATAAAAAGTCAAAAAATATTAAAAATAATTGCACTTATTTACCTATTATGCTAAGATTTCTTTTATTCTCTCTTATATCCATTTATTTTATTCTCTTACCATTTACCTTTTTATTTTGCCATGAGTATTTTCTCATCCTCTTATTTGGAAATCCACATGCAGCACATCTCTTTTTTCTTACGTGGTAAGCTCTTCTTCCGCATCTTCTACATCTTATATGTAATGATCCCTTGTTTCTTCTACCCATTGATGGAGTTCCCTTTGACATTGTTTCACCTTTAAAAATTTTAGTATCTCATAAACCGTTTTAAACCTTTTAAAAGTTTAAGAGGTTTTTATTATTTTTAATGATTTATTAAGTTTTATAACTGTTTATTCTATTGATTATAAATTTTAACCAGTTTTTAGTTTGGGTTTTTATAAAATCGTGTTCCAATCCCTTTGATGGATAATAGCTTATTATGGTATTTAAAGTTTATCCTCAATTTCTTTTGATAATTTTTATTTAATGTTTCTCTTTATTAAAAATGTTTTTGTCTTAAAACATACCAAACTAAAACTATATATACCGCTCTAACAGATATAACTCTCTAATCCTCAAAACTTTAAAAAATTTAGATTGTGGTGAGAGGATGTTTGTGTGTTTACACAACACATACAGTTCTAAGCAGGTTGAAGAGTTCGGAAGAATTGCTTATGGTTTTGATGTTAACACGGTTGTTATAACAAAAGCCACAGCATCTGCCGCTCAAAGTGGAATTCCAATCCTTCACAAATTGGCTTATAAATTAAAAAAGAACATATTGTTTTTTGAAGAGTTAGATGATGCAATTGAGGTTTTAAGACCAGAAAAAGTAATTTTAATCGGAAATAAAAGTATATGTGATGAGAAACTTGATTTCGATGAAGTTGGAGAAAACGACTTGGTTGTATTTTGTGGTGCATCCACTGGATTTACAAAGTTAGAGTTAGAGAAGGGAATTGGGAGGTATATGGTTGAAAATGAGATTGGGGCTCTTGGAAATTTAGCAATATTTTTGTATGAGATGAACAAAAAATAGGAGTTATTTCAAATAATTTCAAATTATCAATTTTTATATTTTTAATACTTATATTATTAATATTGATATTATTTTAATATTGATATAATTTATTTTAAATATTATTTTAAATTTTTTATTATTTAATATATTGGTTGTTTTATAAGTTTTTATTAAGACGAGGGATAATATGGAAAAAAAAGTTATTATAGTTGGAGCAGGTCCAGGAGATCCTGAATTAATAACTATAAAAGGTAAGAAGGCATTAGAATCAGCAGATGTTGTTGTTTATGCAGGATCTCTTGTTAATGAAGAGCTTTTAAAATATTGTAAGGATGGAGTTGAAATATACAACAGTGCGAGTATGAATCTTGATGAGATCGTTAATATTATCGTTGAGGCAGTTAACAGTGGAAAGAAGGTTGTAAGATTACACACTGGAGATCCTTCGATTTATGGGGCAATAAAGGAGCAAATTGATGAGTTATCAAAGAGAGGTATAGATGTTGAAATAATTCCGGGAGTTAGTTCTCTGTTTGCAGCAACTGCCTCATTAAAAGTTGAATTAACTCTTCCTGATGTTTCTCAGACGGTTATAATAACAAGACCGGAAGGGAGAACACCAAAACCAGAAAAAGAGAAAATTAGAGATTTAGCAAAACATAAAGCAACTATGGTTATTTTTTTAGGAGTTTCTATGATTGATAAAGTCGTTAAAGAACTTTTAAGTGGAGGATATAACGAAAACACTCCTGTGGCTGTGGTTTATCATGCATCGTGGAGTGATGAGAAGATCGTTAGAGGAACCCTGAAGGATATTTCTGAAAAGGTAAAAAGAGAAGAAATCAAAAAAACGGCTTTGATTATAGTGGGAGAGGTGCTAAATCCCAAGCATTATTCTTATTCTAAACTTTATGATGGGAATTTTGAGCATGAATTTAGAAGAAAACAGAAAAAATAAAAAAAAATCAAATAATAAAAACTTAAAAAGATTAAAGATAAATAAAAAATATAAAAAATAAAACATAAAGGATAAATTATGCCTCTTCCTCTAACATATCCTCTTCACTTAATCCCTCTAACTCAATCATAGTTTTTAATCGCTCAGTGATTATGTTTAAGCATTTTTCTACTGTTTCACTAATTTTTATATTCTCAACCACTGGAACGCCTCGTTTTTTTGCAGTTTCTACTAAGTAATCATTTATTAATCGAATTATTTTAAAATGTTTTAAATATCTCTCAGTTGGTCTACTCGAAACCCTTCCTCGTGCGTAAAATCTCATTTTGTGGAGTTTTTCGTTATATATAGTAAGGATAATAAAAATGACATGTGCATTCTCTAAGTATTTATCTTTTAAGAGGGTTGGAACGAGGTGGGTTCCTTCTAAGATAACACTCTGCCCTTCAACCAAACATCTATCAATAACTCCCTCTACTCCTGTTAGAACTGCCTCAGAGTGCCTTTCAAATCCTTTTATGTATTTATTCTCTTCATCATCTCTTAGAACTCTCCATGCAGTATAACTTGACTCATAAAGAGTTGGTATAAGCTCCCTTGAGATAACTTTTCTCATAACTTCTCTTATTGAATCAGTTCCTATAACGCTGGAAATTCCTAATCGAGAGGCAATTTCAAATGCAATAGTCGATGTTCCAACACCGCTCGCTCCTCCTATTAAAATCACAATTGGTCTTCTTCCAAGAACCATTCTCCAAAGTAGGTATTTTTTTGCAACTTCATCATAGTTTTTAGAGATTAGATAATAATAGACCCTTCTTCTTAGGTCTGTTTTGTCTATAACTCTGACGTTTTCTTTTTTTAACATCTCATATATATCCCAAGCAATTCGATAAGCAATACTTGGCTTTAATCCAGCGGCAGTTAGTGATCTCGCTAAAACTCCCTTGGAGAATGGCATTTCATAGGACTTCCCTCTCACTACTATATCGTTTTGTAAGTCCATCTTTCCACCAAAAATATTTAGTCCAGCAACTCATCTACATCGATCTTTTCGGCATTATACAGTTCTTTCGCTCTAATATATAATAATTCATCTTTTTTATCCCCAATTACAACCAAAATTTTTTCAGGTTTATATTTTTCAATGAATTTTTCAATATTTTTCCTTGCAAGTTCTATTTTTTTCTTTAATCCAACCAATGCGTTTTCTGGAACCCCTATTTTTTTCATATCCTCAATATCGAGCATTCCTTCCGTGCAAACAACTTTTAGGTTAGGATTTTTATTTTTAAGTTTTTTAAATAGTTTTTTATTTGAAACAATGTATAATGCATCTTCATCTATCTCCTTCTCCTCAATTTCGAATCCAAAGTTTGATAAAACCCTGTTTAAGTGATCTTGGCATTTCATAATTAGTTTACAAAATTCTTTTGATTCTTTTTCATCTAACTCGTGTTTTGGGGCTTTTTTATATAGGAAATCGTCCGCTTCCAGTAGTAAATAAATTGCTTTTTTAAATTCATTTACATCTATTTTTCCGGGTTTTGCATCTTTATAAGATATTGTTTTTTTATCTGCCTTCTCGATTTTAATTTTCTCCTTCTTAGATCTTTTTAATCGAGTGATTGTTGATATTCCTTTCCTTATTAGTTCTTTTGATTGTTCCTCTCTCATTCTCTCACTTCGTTTTACTTTAACGTTTTTTACAGTTTTAACGTTTCTTTCTTTTTTTATTTTTTCTATTTTTATTCTTATAAATTTTAGATTTTTTAAATTTTTAAGTTAATTTTTGGATTTTTTAGCGATTTCTTTCTCTTTTTCGAGTTTTTCCAATTCTTCGATTAGCATTGGTAGAAAGACACCAACATCGGTAACTATTCCAAGGGCTTGAGATGTTCCTCTATCCATCAACTTCGTTACAACTGCCGGATTTATATCCACGCAGATGGTTTTAACCCATGAGGGGAGGAGATTACCTGTTGCTATTGAGTGTAGCATTGTGGAGAGCATTAAAACCATGTCTTTTCCTTTTAATGTTTCTCTCATCATTTCTTGGGCTTTAACAACATCTGTAATAACATCTGGTAGTGGGCCATCATCTCTTATACTTCCTGCTAAGACGTAGGGGATGTTGTTTTTTACACATTCATACATAACGCCCCTATCAAGTATCCCATCTTCAACCGCCTTTTTTATACTCCCTGCTCTCATAATTGTGTTTATGGCTCTTAAATGATGACTATGTCCTCCTGGAACGCTTCGTCCTGTTTTTAAATCCACCCCTAATGATGTTCCATATAGAACACTCTCTATATCGTGTGTCGCTAAGGCATTTCCAGCAAATAATGCCTGAACATAACCCATTTTTATGAGTTTGGCTAACGCCCAACCAGCCCCTGTATGTATTATTGCTGGGCCGGCAACAACAACGATTCCTCCTTTTCCTGTTTTTTTATATTTTTCTTTTATTTCATACATCTCTTTTGCAATTTTTCTGATTATGGTTTCTTTTGGTTTTTCTGAGGAGGCGTCTGATTTCATAAATTCAAATAGTCCTCCTCCTTCTCTTGGTTTCTCTGGAGGGATAACTCTAACCCCCTTATGACCAACAACTATTAAGTCCCCTTTCTTAACGTTTCTGATTGTTTTTACCTCAGCTCTCATCTCTTCTGGATAAACAACAATTCCTCCATCCATTTTTTGATTTTCAACTTCTATCCATTTTCCTTTATACCTGATAAAGGTTTTATGGTTTGTTGTGGAGTAAAATCCTTCTGGAAATACCATATCCTTCTCAGCTGGTTTTAATTCTACATCTTCGATCTCTGGAATTTCAGCCCCTAAATCCCTCAACTCACTTAATATCTCATCAACATGTCTCTCATCTCTACCTATCACGAGTATTTTTGCATAACTTGGATCTGTTTTTCTCTTTCCGATTTCGAATTCTAAGACCTTGTAATCCCCTCCCATGTCTAAGATCTTATCGAAGACCTTTGGAAGTATTAAGCTATCAATTATATGCCCTCTTAATTCGATTTCTCTCATAAACATTAATGATCCCTCTCAAAAAAGTTTTAAGATTTCTGATTTTGTTGTTGTTGGATTTATTTTGTGGAGTTAAAAATGTTAAAAATGGATAAAAAGAATCAATAAATACCTTAATGATTTGGTAATATTTAACGATTGTTGTCAAAATCTTTATATAGTATTGTGGTAGTTTTTTATCATTATCTTTGTTTCAATGACATCCACTAAATCACATGTATAGATAATTAATAATATGGAAACACAAATATTAATAGTGAAGAGGGATAGTTTGCATACTTTGAAATTCAAAAAGGATAAGGCAGTAAAAATAAGCGAAGAATTATTTCCTGATGATTTATGTGAGAGATGCGGTAGATGTTGTATTTTACATGCTTACAAAACCGAGGATGGTGTTAAAGTAATTCACTGTGAACATTTAGATCCTGAAACAAAGCTGTGTAAAGTTTATAAGGATAGGTTTAAACATGGATGTTTAACAGTGATGGAGGGAATTTTAGCTGGTGTTTTTCCAAAGGACTGTCCTTATGTCAAAAATCTAAAAAATTATGAGGAGCCATGGTTTTATAGGCATTTAAGAGATGAAGAATAAGAGAATTAAAAAATAAAAAATAAGATTTTATCTATAATATAAATTCTTCTATTTTTTCAGCTAAGGTATCAAATATCCAGTTGAATTTTTTATCGTCCCTTTCTAAGAGTGTTATCCTAAATCCGTTGAGTTGAGAGCAGAAAGATGTTAATGGAACTACACAAATTCCCGTTGAGGCCAATAGATAATAAACAAACTTCTTATCGATGGAAGCGTCTTTTACTTGACTCTCCATAAACTCCTTCAATCTTTTATCATTTATTTTGATTGAATTATCTCCATTTAAATACTTATCTTCAAACACAACCGACATGTAGAAAGCTCCATTTGTCTTATTTGCTATAACTCCTTCTAAGTCCTTTAATTTTTTATAAGCTGTGTTTGACCTTTTTTCAAAAAACTTATTTCTCTCATTTAGATATTTTTTATAGTTTTTATGCCCCATAATTCTTGGAATAGCCATCTGTGGCAGTGTGGTAGAGCAAACCTCTATTAACTTGGCTTTGTATATACTGTTTATATATTTTTTAAATTCTTCATCTTTATCAGCATTGTAAACCTCAATCCATCCACATCTTGCCCCCGGCCATGGAATTTCCTTAGATATTCCTTTTAAGGATAAACCACAAACATCATCTATAACTTCACACAGCAAATGTTGTTTTTTTCCATTATATATTAGATTACAATAAATTTCATCGCAAATTATGAATAAATCATATTCATTTGCAAGATCTACGATTTCATTAAGTATTTTTTTTGGATAGACAGCTCCTGTCGGATTGTCAGGATTTATAACGAGAATTCCACTAACTGCTGGGTTATATTTGATCCTCTTTTCTAAATCATCAATATCTGGATACCAGTAGTTTTTAGGGTCTAAGAAGTAAGTTATGGGTGGAGAACCTGCGTGGGATGCTTCTGCTGAGGAGTGGGTTGAATATGAAGGAGAGGGATTTATCACTCTAACTTGCCTCTTTAATAATCCGTAGATCTTTGCTATTGCATCTCCTAATCCGTTAAAGAATATAATATCTTCGGCAGTTATTTGAACTCCTCCTCGTTCATTTACCCTCTCTGATAAAAATTCTCTTGTTTCTGGCAAACCTTTGGTCGGACAGTAAGCGTAGGAATTGCTGTCTCTAACAATCTCTGCTATTATTTCTTTTATCCATTCTGGAATCTCTTCTCCTTTTGCTATTGGATCTCCAATGTTTTCCCAAGTTATATTAATCCCAAACTTCTCTACTTTTTTTGCAATATCAACGATCTCTCTTATTTCATAACTCAACTCTTTTGCTCCTACATCGATTATTGGATTTCTCATAATTTCATCCCATAAATAGAACTCTATTATTTCAATACTATTAAGTAATTTAGCATATCGTTTGGTAGTATATAAAACTTATCATAAAAATAGAACTCTATTTCAGTATTAAAAGCAGGAAATTAAAAATAAACTTAAAAAATAAAAATTAAAAACATCTAAAACAAAAACATAAAAATCTTTAAAATAAATGAGATCCGTTAAAAATTATAACTTTAAGGTGAAAAAATGAAGTGTAGGTTTTGCAATAGTCCTTCTTATGTAGAAATCCGTTATCCCAAAAAAATAAATCTCTGCAAAGAGCATTTTATTGAATATTTTGAAGATAGGGTAAAAAAATCAATAGAAAAATATAAAATGTTAAATAAGGATGAAAAAATTTTGGTTGCGGTGTCTGGTGGAAAAGATGGACATGTGGCTGCCTGGATCTTAAAGAAACTTGGATATAACATTGAATTGTTTCATATAAATTTAGGAATTAGAGGATTTTCTGATGAGTCGTTAAGGGCTGTTAAAGCGTTAGCAGAGAAATTAAACACTCCTCTTCACGTTGTTGATTTGAAAGAAATTACTGGAAAAACAATTGAAGATATTAAAGGAAAAAAATGCTCCATCTGTGGAATAACAAAAAGATATTTGATGAATAAGTTTGGATATGAAAGAGGTTTTGATGTTATCATTACAGGACATAATTTAGATGATGAGGTCTCTTTTATCTTAAATAACGTTTTAAATTGGAATATAAGGTATTTAGCAAAACATGAGCCAGTTCTTCCTGCACATGATAAATTTTTAAAGAAGGTTAAAATATTTTTTGAGATAGATGAGTATTTGATTTTAAAATATGCAGAAGCTGAAGAAATTCCTTTTACAACTGCAAAATGTAAATTTGCAGAGGGGGCGATAACTTTAAAGCATAGGGCTTACTTAAATGAATTAGAAAAAGAGAAAGCTGGAATAAAATTGCAATTTCTGTATGGATATATGAAGAATAGGCATTTATTTAAAGTTGAGGAGGAAGATTTTCAATTTAGAGAATGTGAAGTTTGTGGTATGACTTCCGCCGGAAAAATTTGCTCATTTTGCAGGGTTTGGAAACTTTACAAGAAAAAAAGAAGAAAGGAAGATAATAAAGTGGAATAAAAAATACAAAAATAAAAATACAGATAAGAATAAATAAAAAATACAAGAATGGAGTATAATAATGGATTATTAAGATTTTATTTTATTAAGATTGTAATAAAAACCCTGATGATTTGCTGTTTTTCATTTAAATGCACTCATTAAAGTCCACGCCTCCTTTCCACTTATAAATGCCCTATTAACGAGTCGTTTAAAGATTATCTTGCATAATTCCTTTTTATGTTCTGGAATTTTTTCATTTCTATCGATAAATTCATTAAATTTGTTTATTAATAGGTCTTTATCCTTTCTTGATGCCTCTCTCATGTTAATATCTAAAAACGTGTTTCCAACTCTTGCAGAATAGATCTCGTATAAAATAACAGCAACAGCGTGAGATAAGTTCATTATAGGATAAAGATTAGATGTAGGGATTGAAACAAGGAGATCGCATTTTTCTAACTCCTCGTTTGTTAGTCCATCATCTTCTCTACCAAAAACAATTCCTACATTACCTTTAACTGTTAATAACTGTGAAGCCAAGTCCTTTGGAGTTATTGGAACTCTTTTTAGATTTCTATCCCCGCCTCTTGCTCCTGAGGTGGCAACAACAAAATCAAGGTCTTTTATTGCCTCCTCAAAGGTATTATAAAATTTTGCATTATTTAAAATATCTTTTGCATGAACAGCCATCATATATGCCTCTTTATTTAAAATTTCTTTACTTCCTACAATTCTAAGCTCTTTAAAATCAAAATTCATCATAACTCTTGCAATACTTCCTACGTTTCCTCCATACTTGGGATTTACTAACACAACTGAGATCATAAACACCACTACTTCTCAATGCCTCTCTTTATTTTCTTTTTTAGTTTTATTATTTTTTATCTTAATTTTTTTAATAATTTTTTAATTTTTATAACTTTTCACTAACTTTTAACGTTAATATCCATTTTATTACCTATTCTATGCTTAAAATCTCTTCGTGTAGGGCTTTTAACACTTCCAAGTAGTCCACTTCTCCTCTTTCAATTTTATCCATTATCTCTTCTAAATCCCTTGTCCTCTCTTCAGAAATCAGATGTGGATAATTCTCTATTAGGAAGTTATAGACCTCAATTCCGAGTTTTGTAGGGATTAATTTATTTTTATCCTTACTCTTTATTACATATTTTCTATCCAGTAGTTTTTTGATTATTTGAGCATATGTCGATGGTCTTCCAATGCCTCTCTCTTTCATCAGTTTGATAACTTCTCCTTCATCATACAGTGGAACTTTTGGAACTTTTATAAGTTTTTTCTCTAACACTTTTAAACTGTTTTTTTCTATTTTTGGAAGTTTTTTTAATTTTAAAGGATAGAATCTACTCCATCCATCAAACTTTACATCCACATATCCTTCTATTTTTTCATCTAAATCTTTTATATAAATTTCTTCATACTCCAAAATTGCCTCCCTTGTTTGAGAAGCGATAAATCGTCTAAATATCAAGTCGTATATTTTTATATGGTTTTTTGTTAATTTTATATTATTTTCTCTTAAAAATTCGATTAACTCATCAGTGTCCATCGGTTTAGTGGGTCTTATACACTCGTGAGCCCCCTCCATAAAGTAGTCCCTATTTTTAATATAATCTTCTAAGTTGTTAAGCTTCAAATACTCTCTTGCAACCTTCATCCCATCGATTGAGACCCTTGTAGATGATGTTCGATGATACGTGCAGTTATGTGAGATAATTCCATTAGATATAAAGTTTTCATTGCATTTAATGCTTAAATCATACACATATCCATCGTAGAAGAGATCTTCCACTTTTTTAACTTTAATGAATATCACGTCGTTGTATATTTTGACATTTTTATTTTTATTCTTATTTTCAATCACAGTTCTGCAAAATTCCTTTAAATTTTTGGTTTTTGTATATCTAACTATTTTTTCAGTGAAGGTAGTTAAGAACTCGTTGTCTATAACTAAAAAATATCCATTATGCTCTTGGATCATGGTTAGGATCCCTATTGAGTGAAGATAAATTCCGATCTTCTCTAATATGGATTTATTTTTTGAAAATATGGTAATATTAATTTCTTTTCCTCTCCTTAAAAATGTCCCAACTGCATCCAAATAACCGGCAATAAATGCGTTTATATAGTCCTCTTCTAAAGAGAACAATTCCTCTACTAAATGCTCTTTTTCTGAACCTTGTAAACTTAATCTATCGTTTCCAAATAACAATCCAACATTATACCAAAATTCAGGTTCTCTAACATCGTTGAAGTTATCTATCTCAACTATTTTTTTAATTTTTTCAAATATCTTAGAAGGGGAATGTGATCTTCTAATTTTATAGTTATAATTAAATGGCATAACAACATAATCCCCTTCTTTTATATTTTTTGCAGGAATCCATTTTAATCTGCCATCTTTTAATGTTAATATATGGTGATCTGGCGTTGCTTTTATTTCATAATTATTTTGCAGTGTTATCCTTTTAAGATTTCCAGAGAATTTTATTTTCCACAAGCCAATAATCTTATCTTCTGCTATTAACTCCCTATCAAGATCTAATGATAGCACTTCCCCCTTTTCTCTATTTTTTACTATTTCCTCAATGGTTTTGATCCTTCCATCTCCCAATACAATGTGTGTATCAGGAGTTAAGCAAAGACCCAACTCGAACAGATCTTGGGCTATGGACATTATTTCATCAGTTCCTATGTGGTATCGTTTTGTTGCTTCTTCCAATAGAGTGTCTGTTGTAAATGGGGGCATTGGGGGCAGTTCTTTTTCGTAGGTTGTTGTTTCTACGCTGACTTCCTCTTTGTCAAACTCTCCTTCCCATATTTTTCCTATGTATATATCTCCTTCAAGTTTTAGCGATAAGTATGGAACTTTTATTTTATGTTCGTTATATCTCTCTATTATCCATCCTAAGACAGGTGTTTGAACCCTACCGGCTGAGAGGTAGTTTTTGTTAAACACTTCCCAAAGTTTTTGACTTAATCTGAATCCTATCCATCTATCTTCGATTCTTCTGACAATTTGACCTTTAACTTTGTTCTCATCCAAAGATAACTCTTCTCCTTTTTTAAATGACTCCACTGCTCGTAATATTGCTCTTTTAGTAATTTCATTAAATCCAACTCGATATATTTCGCTGTTAAACGGAAGGGCGTTTAATGCAATATCATAACCTATTTTTTCTCCTTCAGTATCAATATCTGTGGCTATAAATAAAGCGTCAACTTCATCTGCTATTTCCCTAATTATTTCTATATTATCTTTTGCATCGATTATATTTGTTATTTTTTCTCCTTTTTCCATTAATTGTTTTATAACATCCTCTAAATCTTTTTGATCAGTGAATTGCTCTCCATTCACTTTCTTTATTGATGTATATATTGGAATATATATATTATCTTCTATCTTAACTCCGTAGAATCCTTCTTTCGTAACGAGGTCGAATACATGCCCTCCGCTTGCAGTGATTAATAGGTTTAAGTCCCCAACACAAACTTCATAAATGTTTCTATTTTTTATTTTTCTAACAGAGGGTTTTCCGAAAAAGTTTGCAATAGTTCTTGCTTTATTTGGACTTTCAACAACCATAAGCACTGATTTAAGCAGATCTGGGGTCTTTCCAGAACTTCTTCCAGATTTTATTTTTTTTCTATCTTCATCTATTTTTTTAATTAACTCCCTTATGTCAACTTCATCGATCTTTTTAAACTCACTTTCATACATAAATAACATATATTTTCTTAGATATTCAAATATCTCTTTATCATCTACTAAAACTATACTTGCTCCCTTAGTTAATCCGAATTCAGTCATTCTCGAAGTTCTTCCAGAAGCTTGAATATATGTTTTTACATCAGGAATTAGGATAAAATATTCCCCATTTTCAAGTTTAATTGAGAAATTTTTCATTTTTAACTTTTCTTTTACTATATATCTTATTTCATCTTCTGATTTATTCTCAATATCGATATTTTCTTTCAAAACTCCTTTTTCAATTAATTTGTTAATATATTCTTTTAATTTAATCTTAAATTTTGGAATTCCGTAAAACACTGCGTATCTAACTCTTTCAGGCATATCTAAGCCCCTAACTAAAACACCATAGTATGAAGCAACCCCAATTAATATATCTACTTCTCCTTTTCTAAACTCTTCAAATCCTTTTTTATCTTTTGAGTAAATCAATTTTGCCTTTATATCATTTTCTAACAAATATTTCTCTATCTCTTCAGCTTTCTCTACTCCGTAATCGATTGGAACGAACACTAAACCTCCTGAACCAAATATTCTTATATACTCTAAAACCTTCTCTTTCTTAAATTCCTCGTCATAAATATCCTCTACATCTCTAAGTTTATTCATTCCAAACCCAATTTCAAAATCTAACAACTCCCTATAAAGTTTAACCTTATCTCCATAACTCTTCCCCGTTGCTGAGGCAATAATCAAACATCCATGATTTATATTCGAGACCTTTCTTTTTAATTCTTCTCTTTTTTTCAGTGCCTCTTCTATCTTCCCAATTTTTATTAGATATATGATTTTGTATGCTTCTTTTATCAGTTCTTCATTAAATCCCAATAATTTCAATGTTTTATCAATATTTTTTGATGCTTTTAACAGTGAATCAACATCATCAACAAATACAAAGTCGAATTTATTGTTTATATCATTTTTAGCCAAGTAATTTGATGTAGTTATTAGTAAATTATAATCTCCATTCTCTATTTTCTCTTTTGCTTCTTTTTTTTCTTTTGTAGACAGATCTGAATGATAAGAGACCACTTTTATATCTAATTTGCATTTTTCAATTAGAGAAAGAATCCGATCATGGGTTTGTTTCACTAAAAGAGTTGTTGGCAATATAATGTAGCATTTTTTTCCTTTATTGGATAAATATAAACTCATTATTATTCCAAAAAAGCTCTTCCCCACACCTGTTGGTGCCACTATTGAAAAACTCTTATTTTTTAACACCCGCTTTGCCCACATCTTTTGAATGCTTAAAAGCTCAAATCCTAAGTTTTTTACAAATTCTTCAAATTTTTTAAATTCATTCCAAACCGAACAATATCTATTCAAATTTTTTAAGGTTTTCTCTTTTTTTAAGTTTTTGCATAGTTCTAACTTCTCTAATTTTTCGTCAATTGGCAGACACTTTTCACAAACCCCAACTTCCAATCTCTCACTTCTTATCTCGTCTTCACAGTTTGGACACATGCCCTTGTAGATTATCGGAATCATACTTAACACCAAAAATATTATTTTAATCATTCTATTTGGTTTATTTGGGTTTAAAAACTTTATTGGTATTTATGGCTGATTAGATCTCGTTGATTTTTAGCAATATCCGATTCATCAATAAAACTGTATAAAATAATATTTTAAGATATTCATTTCCTTATTTTATTTTTCTTTTTTATTTTTATTTTTATATCTTTTTGTGAATCCACTTCATTTTTATCTTTATCATGCTGTTTTTATCATGATCGTTAATGACAAATTATTTATATTATTAACTTGTAAAAAAAATTAACATCATAGTAAGTATTATTTTTACTAAATATTACGGTGGTAATATGAAAATCACATTTTATATGTGGGCATCATACTGCTCTATTTTAAAAAGGGCAGTAGAAGAGCTTAAAAAAGAAGGCGTTTCTTTAAATTACAAGATATACTCAAACAGATCTCCAATAAATGAAAAATTTTTTGAAGATGTGGTAAATTCTGACGTGGTTTTAATTTACAAGACATCCTCAGATGATATTGACTTAAATAAACTAAAAAAACTAAATAAAAATATCATAGTTGTTTCTCAAGATGTAAACGTTTGGAACTCAGAAAAATCGCATAAATGTTATCTATACATGACCTACGGAGGGCTTGAAAACTTTAAAAATATGGTTTTATATTTAATGGGAGAAGAAAAAGATGTTAAGAAACAGCCACTTCAAGGAATATACTACGATGGAAAAATTTACGATGAATTAACCGAATTTTTAAATGATATTGAATTTAAGAAAAAATACACCGTAGGAATTTTATTTTCAAGACATTACTTAATAAATGAAGATATGGATGTTATCCTTAAATTAATAGAAAAATTGAAACAGCATTTTAATGTAATTCCTGTCTTTACCTACGGAGCAAAGTGTGAAGAACTGAATGCACTTGGAGGGGGAGAGAGTGTTTTAAAATATTTCTTTAAAGATGGAAAACCAATCATCGATGCGTTAATAAACATGTTATCATTCCCTCTTGGCACCGTTAAAGATGGCTCACGCCTAAACAAATTAAACGGGGTTGATCTATTAAAAAAATTAAATGTTCCTGTCTTTCATCCAATAATAAGTTATTATAAAAGTTATAAGGACTGGAAAGAAGATAAACAAGGTCTATCTGCAGATATTGGGTGGACTATTGCTTTACCAGAATTTGAGGGAGTAATTGAGCCAATAATTATAGGAACCACGGAAAATGAGGAATTTATAGAGAAGAAATTTGGAATTGATGAGAGAATAGAAAAATTTGTTGAGAGAGTAAAAAGATGGATAGATCTAAAATATAAGCCAAAAAAAGATAGAAAAATTGTGTTTATACTTCATACTAGTGCCTGTTCATCGGTTGAAGCAACAATCGGAAGTGCTGCACACTTAGACACTCTTCAAAGTGTTGTAAATATTATGAAAAAGTTAAAAGAAGAAGGATATTTTGTTGAAGAAATTCCAGAAGATGGAGAGGGGCTAATAAAACATATACTTCAAAAGAAAGCAATATCTGAATTTAGATGGACAACTGTAAACGAAATCGTGGCCAAAGGAGGATATTTATACCTAATGGATGAAGAAGAATATCTGAAATATTTTAACTCTCTTCCAAAAAGTGTAAAAGAGAAGATAATAAAAACTTGGGGAGAGTTAAACGGAAATAACTCCCAAGGTATGATCTATAAAGTTAATGAAAAAGATAAAATAAGAAACAAAATAGTAATTACTGGTTTAAAGTTTGGGAATATTTACGTTTGTGTTCAGCCAAAAAGAGGATGTATCGGAGCGAGATGCGATGGAAAAGTGTGTAAAATACTTCACGATCCACACTGTCCTCCAACACACCACTACATTGCCACATATAAGTATTTCAATGATATTGCAGATGTTATAATTCATGTTGGAACCCATGGTTCATTAGAATTTCTACCTGGAAAAAACGTTGGCCTTTCAAACGAATGTTATCCAGATATTTGCATTGGAACAATTCCGCATCTATACATCTACAACTCTGATAACCCAGCAGAGGGGACTATTGCAAAAAGAAGAAGTTATGCTACGATAATTGATCATATGCAAACGGTTATGAAAGAAGCGTTTTATGATGATTTAGAGACCCTTGATAGTTATATCTCAGAATATTTAAAAGATATGGATGCCTCAAGAAGGCATCAATTAGAGCACCTTATCTCAGAAGAGATAAAACGTCTTAATATCCCTAAAATTAAAGGGAAAATAGAGGAATATGAAAAAGAAGGAAAACTCCATAAAAAATTCGAAGAAATCTTTAAAGAAATAAGGGAAATTATCGAATTACTAAAATCTTCGCAATACAATGATGGAATGCACATCTTTGGAGAATTACCAGAAGGAGAGAGAAGAGCAGAATTTATAAAATGCATATTAAAAAATCTACTCGCAGATGAAGATTTAAAAGATGAACTTACTACAAAAACCGTATTAAAAGTAATATCGGGAGAGAAAATTAAAAATAAAAAATTAGAAAGTAAAATAAAGGAGATTAACGAAAGAATAGAAAGATCGGATGAGATTAGATCTCTAATCAAGGGATTAAATGCTGAATACATAGAACCAGGACCCTCCGGATTAATAACAAAAGGAAACTACGAGATATTGCCAACCGGAAGAAACTTCTACTCCATAGACCCCTACAACATTCCCACAAAATCCGCTTATAAAGTTGGTGTCTTACTGGCTGAGAAATTACTTGAAAAATACTTAAAAGAGGAGGGAAAATACCCTGAAAGTATTGCGATCTACTGGATGGCCTCTGATATAATGTGGGCAGATGGAGAAGGGATGGGAATGATACTCCATCTCCTTGGCGTTAAACCCATATATAAAGGAGGAAAGGTTGTTGATTTAGAAGTTATCCCCTTGGAAGAGTTAGAAAGGCCAAGGATCGATATAACTATAAGAGTTAGTGGAATAATAAGAGATATGTTCTTTAACTGTGTTGAAATTGTAGATAAGGCAATAAATATGGTTGCTAACTTAGATGAGCCCGATGAGATGAATTATGTAAAAAAACATGTCTTTCAAAATTTAAAAGAGGGGTTGTCTTTTAGAGAGGCAACTTTTAGAATTTTTAGCTCCCCTCCTGGAACCTATGGAAATGGGGTTAAATATGCGATATACGCAAGTGCTTGGAAAACCGAAGAAGATCTAAAAGATGCTTTTATCCATTGGAACGCATATGCCTATGGAAAAAATACCTATGGTAAAAAAGCTACATATTCATTTAAAAATATGTTAAAAACTGTGGATCTAACTTTTAATAAGACAATAACTGACGAATACGACCTACTTGGATGTTGTTGTTATTTTGGGACACATGGAGGATTGATAAATGCTGTAAAAGTTTTAAAAGGTAGAGATGTGAAAAACTACTATGGAGATACAAGAGATCCAAATAAATTGGAAGTTAGAACGCTAAAAGAAGAAATAGAGAGAATTACTTTATCCAAACTACTTAATCCGAAGTGGATCGAGGGTTTAAAGAGACATGGCTACAAGGGAGCAGGAGATATTTCAAAAAGAGTAGGAAGAGTTTATGGTTGGAGTGCTACGACAGGAGAGGTTGAAGATTGGATATTTGAGGAGATATTCAACACCTACATAAAAAATGAAAACAATAGAAACTTCTTTAAAGAGCATAATATATACGCGTTAGAGGAGATGACACGACGACTGTTAGAAGCGATAGAGAGAGGGTTATGGAAAGCAGATAAAAAGATAATAGACGAACTAAAAAGAGTTTATATGGAGATCGAAGGAGAAATTGAAGATGAATATGAAAACTTAGATATTGGAGCATTTCAAGGTGGAAGTATAGATATAGATCTAAGCTGGAAAGAAAAGATCTAAAAAATGAATAAAATTAAAAATATAAAATTTGTGCAGGATTTTAAGGCGTTAACCTCTGTCTATCTCTTGGGAATAATACACACTCTCTAATATTTTCTTGCTGAGTTAGAATCATCGTAAATCTATCAGCTCCTAATCCCCAACCAGCGTGAGGAGGCATTCCATACTTAAACGCCTCTAAGTAATATGTAAATCCATCAGGATTTAATCCTTTCTTCTTAATATTTTCAACTAACAGATCATAGAGATGGATCCTTTGAGCTCCAGAGGAGATCTCCAAGTCCTTATACATCAGATCAAATGCCTTACAGATGTTTGGATTATCCTCGCGAGGCATTGTGTAAAACGGCCTGATCTCAGAAGGCCAGTCAGTTATAAAGTAAAGACCACCCATCTCCTCTCCAATTGCCTTCTCCGCCTCCCTACTTAGATCTTCTCCCCAACTGATCTCAACTCCTTTTGCATTTGCAATATCGATCGCTTCATCGTAGGTAATTCTATCAAACTTTTTTGAAGGAAGTTCAAACTCTATACCTAAAACGTCTATCTCTCTTTTTCTATTTTCATAAACATCTAAAAACGCGTTATATACAACTTTTTCTAATATATCCATAGCATCCTTATCATCTGCAAACGCCATCTCAATATCTATTGATGTTGCCTCATTCAAATGTCTTCTTGTGTTATGCTCCTCAGCCCTGAATATTGGGGCTATTTCAAAGACCCTGTCTAAACCGCTTGCCATCAACATCTGCTTATACAACTGAGGACTCTGCCCCAAAAATGCCTCTTTTTCAAAGTAAGATATTGGAAAGAGTTCAGTTCCTCCTTCTGTGCATGAAGCCACTAATTTTGGAGTATTTACCTCAATAAAACCCTCATTATAGAGCGTGTTTCTTACTGATTTTAACATCTCACTTCTGATTTTAAATACTGCCTGAACTTTTGGTCTCCTTAAATCTAAAAATCTATTCTCTAATCTTGTATCCAATTCTGCTGGAACCTTTTCAGCAGGATCTAATGGAAGAGGTCTTTGTGCAGTGTTTAAAACTTCTAACTCTAAAGGAAGGATTTCAAAACCATTCGGAGCTTTTTCATTTGCAATAACTTTTCCTTTAATTGCCACAACATCCTCTGCTCCAAGTTTTTTTATTTGTTTAAATAGTTCTTCTCCAACCTTCTGTTTTGGTGCTACAATTTGCACTGTTCCTTCTCTATCTCTTAATATAACAAATATGATCTTTCCTAATGCTCTAATTGAATGCACCCAACCCATTATAACAACTTCTTGCCCATCCATTTCTGGTTTAATCTCTGCTGAATAGTGTGTTCTTCTCCATTTCATTTAATCACCTTCTAAGTTTAAAGTGTTTCTTTCCACTAAAAATTCTTAGGTTTATTAATATTTTAATGATTTTTATAGTTTCCTAAGCTCCTATATTATTCATATATTCAAGTTCATTATGTTAATTGTCAAAAATAAAAAATAATAAAAAACAACACAACTATTAAAAATTTAAAAAATTTAAATTAAAATATTAAAATTGTTTATTTAACCCTATAATCATAAGGCAGATAGTTTTCAAACTCAATTTTTTTAATCAATTGCCAGTTATTTTCATCTAAAATGTGCATCTCTGAAAGTGAGAACGTATAAAGGTAGTTATTTATAAACAAAGCCCGTAAAACGTTTGTTTTATGCTCATCGTCCTTAACCATCTTTATCTTATTGTCCTCAATTTTAAATACATAAGCATGATTATAAGCAGGTAGAAAGAAGATTTTATACTTCTCATCCCATAAGAATGCATGATAGTCCCTCAATGCTGGACTCCACCACACATTTAATTTATATTTATCAACTTCTTTCGGATTATTCAAATCAGAAATATTAAATAGTGAGATTTTTAATTTTCCATCCTTATCTTTACCAATGCCGATAAATAAATTATTGCCTATCGGATGTAAGTAAGTTGAATATCCTGGGATTTTTAACTCTCCCAAAACCTTTGGCTCTTTCGGATCTTTCAAATCAATAACCAACAATGGATCTGTCTCTTTATAGGTTATTATATATGCCTTATCTCCTAAAAATCTTACCGCATAAATTCTTTCTCCTTTTTCTAATCCAGTTAATTTTCCTATAACATTTAAGTTCTTATCTAAGATGTAGATGTTATTTGTCATCTTATCCCTAAATCTCCAGTCCCCTATTGTAGTTGCCACTCTTAAATAGCCCTTATACTCGTCCATAGCAAAGTTATTTAGTAAATGTCCACTAACTTCTCCACTTTTAACGTTAAAGGTTTTTAAATCAATTTTAGCAATTCCAGTACATTCTAATTCTTCCCAATGTTTTTCCAAATAATTTTCAAAATCATTCTCCAATGTCTTCACAATATTATGCTTTTTTTCGGAGGGAAGGGTATTTAAATATCTCTCAATAGTTTCAGTGATCTCAACGAACTTGGCATCGTCTCCAAAATTCTTATCATTAATAACAACCCTTATTTTCTCCGCCACTTCTTTTGGGAAATATTTGTCTGCACTTTCATTTAAAAATTTTAGCATTAATTTTTTCTCATTAATTTTTAGATTATAAGCAAAATATATGTTATTCTTTGACATATATAAAGTTGTTTTATAATTTCCAACGATTGCAATTGAATTTTCAATTTTTCCAGTTTTTATATTTATTTTACTAATGATATAAGTTGTATCAAAATCCCTACCATATATTGGAGGAATTATAGGGATGTAATATTTATTATAGTTAATCTTATAGCCATTCCACACAATTGGACAGTAAATATGGTTTTTTCTAACTATCAAATATAGTGATCCATTATACAGCCGTGAATCAACATAACTTCCATTTAGGTTTATTTGCCAAGTTATTTTTGGTTTTTTTGGATTTGAGATGTTGTAGGAGGTTATTTCATCCCAACTTATAACTATTAGAGTGTTGTTTATTAGGTAGAGATAACCGCTTTGAGATAAGTTTTTTAATATCGTGGAATTTTTCGGAGGTAGGGGCTTTATTAAATAAATTTTATTTTGAGAAAAAGCGATTATCTTCCCATTTGTTTTTAATATATCGGCCTCATCAATCCCCTTAACTTGAACGTTGGTTTTTGAAAATCTTTCCTGATTAATAGTCATACCTACATTAGTGGACTTAACTATTGTTATTGTTGATGATAATCCATACAAATAACCCTGTGTAAAGAAAATGGGATTATTTAAAGGATTTTCAATAGTATTTTTGAAATTTTCAAACGTTGATTTAGAATTGACAGGAATTAATTTAAAACCCTCCTCGTGTATTTTTGTTGTTTTTTCATTCTCAACACATCCAGAAAATAACGATACAACCATTAATAATGATAAAAATATTGCAACTGCCTTAATTTTCATTTTATCACCTAAGAATATTTAAAAAGCTAATTCATTTATATATCTAAAAAAGATACCATATAATGATTTCTAAATCGTTCGATTACCTCCGAATAATTTTATAAACTAAATAAACTATAAAGATTATTAAAAAAGTAGAGATAATTAAAAAAATTAAAAATAGCGGCTCTTTCTGAAAAGTTGTCGAACCTTTGTAAGTTGTATAAATACTCCTCTCAACAACTGTTTTTGATAAAACAACTTCTCTTGCTTGGTAATTTTATTTGTTTGAATATATAGTAGATCCACAAACCAATTAGTGCAAAAACACTGCCCATTATTAAAATCAACGCCTCTAAGTTCTCTAAAGCTTTTTTTCCTTTGTTTGTTATTTTATAATAAACCCACTTGCTATGTCTTTCTTTATCAACCAAACCCATTTTATATAAAGCGTTTAAATGCTCACTTATCGTTGATTTTGATTTTCCTAAAATTTTTGATAATTCGGAGGTAGTATAATTTCTTTCATTCAATTTTTTAAAATTTCAATCTTTGTCTTTGAGAACATCATTTCCCCTTGTAGATTCCATCATAACATCCTCTCACATCCTTACATTCAACAAAAACTATCTGAGCTATTCTCGCGTATTTGTAAATAGTTATTGGATTAAATACGTGCATCAAATACTCTGGTCTTCCCTCATAACCGGGATCGTGAACTGCTGAATAGAGCGTAGATCCCATTCTTAATAAAGAACTTCTTGGATATGCAAAAGCGGCTGTGTTTTCTGGCACTTTTATATAATCAGCCACCTTCACAACATAAACCCCTCTATCTAACTCCACACATTCGTCTTTTTCAGAGTTAAATATTTCTATATATTTCGGCAGTTCTCTCTTCTCATTTGAAAAATCAATGATTCCCTTTCCTTCCAATTTAAATATTTTCCAAACCCTTAAATCTACCCCACACTGTTGAATTTGCTCTTCTTTTAAATCGTTAAAAAAATTTTTCGATGTTTCAGCACCTATAATCATCTAATCACCTCAGAATTATTTAATTAATTATTTAATTAATTATCAACTTACCTCTTCATTCGTTCATTTCATTTAATAATCTAATCATTTAATATTATTCAATATTTAAGATTTTATTCAAATCATCTAATTTTCAACCGTAAAAAATTCAGAGATAAATAGCCACATATAAAATCCATGCAAAAACGCTTAAAATAACGCCCCGAGGGGGATTTGAACCCCCGATCCCGGCATCCGCAGTGCCGTGTGTTATCCGGGCTACACCATCGGGGCATTCTTATAAAAAATAAATTTATAAATCAAAAAAATCAATACTAACTGTCAAAGTGAAAAACATAAATTATTTAACAGCCAATTAAAAACTCTAAAAAGATTAGTCAATTAATTATTTTAATCTTATTTAAGTCCTTTATACGAGTTCTTTCAGTTCTTTAACCAAATTCCTATCGATTCTTCCTTTATTTCTATCTCCACCCTTACAAACCGCTCCTCTAACACCAACTATATCAGTTCCAATCTCCTTTAATATTGGAATATGCTCTTTTTTTATTGAGCCAGCTAAGGCACATTTCAATCCATAACTATGGGTCTCCTCAACAAACTCCTCTAAAATCTCTCTGCTCTGGAAATCGAACAGTGTTTTTCCGTCTTTTATTGCAGTGTCCAACATTGCCACATCACAATCAGCATCTCTTGCAATTTTTGGGATAATAAGAGGATCTACTGCTCCAACTCTATGTGCATCGGCATATCCTGCTGCTACAACGATCTTATCTTCATTAACATCTTTAACTGCTCTAACAACATTTTTCATTAACTCCACTGCTTCGTAGTAGTTTTTAACACCATACAATCCAACTTTTATATAATCAGCTCCACTCATAGCCGCTCCAACAGAGGCAAGAGAGATCGTTCCAGGTTTATAAGGAACATCCCCAACTGTCGCACTAACCAATAATTCCTTCGGTGTGATCTCTCTAATTGCCTTTATCATCCATGGAAAATTAGCCCCTAAAGATCCCTCTTTAGGATTTTTGACATCTATAATATCAGCTCCTCCTGCTATTGCTTCTTTTGCTTCATCTACATCGATAGGGCTTACTAATAGGATCATGGATTACACCTACAAGATCGATTTTAATGAAATTAACATCACAATGCATATAAAAAGTTAATGTTAATCTATACATGATACCTCTTTAAATTTATCAATAATCACATTTCACAACATCATGCAATAAATAAATAATAAATTTAAATTAATATTAACAAATCACATATTTAAGATGGCTTGGTGAAAGGTTATGAAGCGACTGTTTGGAACCTCAGGAATAAGGATGAAAAACCTATCCCCAAAAATTGCCTATAAAGTTGGACTTGCGATAGCAAAAAAATATAAAAGTGCAGTTGTTGGCAGAGACACTCGAACAACTGGAAAATTAATTGAGACCGCGTTAATAGCAGGTATTTTAAATGGAGGAGGAGAGATAACTACAATAAACATAGTTCCAACACCTGTTTTAGGTTTTAATGCAAGAAATTACGATGTTGGAGTTATGATCACCGCCTCACATAATCCTCCCGACTACAACGGAATAAAGCTATTTAATAAAAATGGACTGGCATTCAATAGGAAAGAAGAAGAGGAAATTGAAGAAATTATATTTAAAAACAAATTTACAGAAGTTGAGTGGCATAATGTTGGAGAGATCTGGGAAGATAGCAGAGCAGTGAAAAACTATATGGATCATATCTTAAAAAACGTAGAGATAACTGATAAATTTAATGTAGTTGTGGATTGTGCAAACGCCTCTGCATGTTTAGTTTCTCCATATCTTTTTACAGACCTTGGATGTCATGTAATTTCAATTAACAGCCATATGGATGGGAGATTCATTGGAAGATTACCCGAGCCAAACGAAAAAAATTTAAAAAAGACCATGGAAATGATTAAAGGATTAAATACGTGTGGAGATAATTACATAGGCATTGCTCATGATGGAGATGCAGATAGAATGGTTGCAATAGATGAAAAGGGTAGATTGGCAGATTTTGACAAATTATTAGCTGCCTTTTCAAAATATATTGTCGAAAAAACAGGATGTAAAAAGATCGTAACTACCGTCGACGCATCAATGATAATTGATGAATACTTAAAGGAGTTAGATGTAGAGGTTATAAGAACAAAAGTTGGAGATGTTGCAGTTGCTGAGGAGATGATCAAAAATTCTGCGATTTTCGGAGGAGAACCGAGTGGGACTTGGATACATGCAGATGTTCACTTAACCCCTGATGGTATATTAAGTGGTTTAAGAGTTTTAGAGATGTTAGAGTTTTATGGGAAAAGATTATGTGATATACTGGATGAAATACCGTCATATATTAATTTAAGAGAGAAAATCCCATGTATTGATGAGCATAAGGATAAAGTTATGAAGTATATTATTGAAAATGGAGAAAAAGTGTTTAAAACCCTACCTGAAACTGTCGATGGAGCAAGATTTAATTTAGAGGAAGGATGGATTTTGATAAGACCCTCCGGAACTGAACCATACATAAGAATTAGAGTTGAAGCGAAAAATAATTATCAGGCAAAAAATATACTTGAAAATGGAATTAAATTAGTAAAAGAGGCATTAAATTATGTAAACTAAACAAAAATATCTTTTATTTGACCATTTGTTTTTTATTGTTTTTAGGGGGTGAGCTTATGGACGCATTGATACTATGTGCCGGAAAGGGAGAGCGATTAAAACCTTTAACCGAAAATAGGCCAAAACCAATGATTCCCATAGCTGGAAAGCCAATTTTACAGCATATTATTGATAAAATTGAGGATTTAGTAGATAACATTTATCTCATCGTTAAATATCAAAAAGAAAATATAATTGAACACTTTAAAGATCATCCAAAAGTTAAATTTTTAGAGCAGGGAAAGATAGATGGAACTGGAGAGGCAGTTTTAACGGCTAAAAATCATGTAAAAGATGAGTTTTTAGTCATAAATGGAGATATTGTATTTGAAGACACCTTAGAGCAATTTTTAAAATATAAATATGCTATCGCTGTTAAAGAGGTAAGCGATCCAAAAAATTTCGGTGTTGTTGTATTGGATGATAAAAACAATGTAATAGAAATCCAAGAAAAACCAGAAAATCCAAAATCAAACTTAATAAATGCTGGAATTTATAAATTTGATAGAAAGATTTTTGAACTCATCGAAAAAACAGAAATTTCTAAACGCGGAGAGAGAGAACTAACCGATGCAATAAAACTTCTAATTAAAGAGGAAAACGTTAAAGGGATCAAACTAAATGGCTATTGGAATGATGTTGGAAGACCATGGGATATTTTAGATGCAAATAAATATTTTTTAGATAAAATAAAAACAGACATTAAAGGAAAAATTGAAGAAAATGTAGTTATCAAAGGAAATGTAATAATAGAAAAAGATGCAGTTGTTAAAGCAAATTCAGTTATTGAAGGTCCTGCAATTATTAAAAAAGGGACTGTTGTAGGGCCATTAGCTTATATAAGACCTTATACTGTTTTAATGGAAAATACTTTTGTTGGTAATTCTTCGGAAATAAAATCCAGTATAATAATGAAAAATACTAAAATACCTCATCTTTCTTACGTTGGAGACAGCATAATAGGAGAAAACTGCAATTTTGGATGCAATACAATAACTGCCAATTTAAGATTCGATGATAAGCCAGTAAAGGTTAATATAAAGGGCAAAAGAGTTGAAAGTGTTAGAAAACTCGGAGTTATAATGGGAGATAATGTTAAGACAGGCATTCAGGTCTCTTTTATGCCCGGAGTTAAAGTTGGATGCAACTGCTGGATAGGAGCAAGTTGTTTAATAGATAGAGATATAGAAAGCGATATGTTTGTGTATAAAAAAGACAATTTGGTATTTAAAAAATTAAAAGAATAAAAAATAAAATAAATGAACAAAATAAATAAAAGCAAGGATTTAAATAAAAACTAAAATATAAAATAAAAATTAATAAAAATTACATAATGATATGAAGTTATAAAAACTATAAATTCAAAAATTTATAACTCAAAAATTGAAGGGACTAAATAAAGCAGATTGATTAAAACAAGATGAGACCATGAGCCCTCATAAGAAATATATAATAAGCTTAGGTGTGGATATATCAAACAACGATGTTAGAACCAATCCTAAAATAAACAGAATAGTTGATTCAGAAGTTAAAAGGCGATTATCAAAGTTAGGGATAAAATCCTGTATATCCAATATAACCGGAGATGACATAGTTATAACATCCCTTGTTCCAGAAAACTTAATAGAGGAAAACAATAGAATAGTATTTGAAATTCTAAAAGAGTATGCGGAAGAGTTTAGTGATTTGAATGGGATTTCAGATACAGCAGAAGGGGCAGGGGAGGGTATATCATATGCAATAGCAAAAGCAATCTCTGAGTATGGTGATGCGTTAATAGTGGCATTTGATACTTATGGAGGAGAATCCTTTGTTGATGAAATTGCACTATTCGTTAAAGAAATTGGGGAAAAGTTTGGATATGATGTTGGATGCTCTGTTTCAAACACTGCTCGAAAGATCCCTGGGGTTGGATATACCGGAGCTGAGAGTGATGATCCTGTTGTAATTATCACCACAAAAAACTTAGAAGATATTTCAAAGATTGCCTGTTTAATATATGGCGGACTATTAAACTACGATCGGCTGTATTTTGTTAAAAGAGGAGAAGGAGCGGATATTCTACCCCCGGGGGTTGTGTATACAATCTCTGCCTTCTTAAATGGGAATGTTATAGATCTCTATGAAGGAATTAAAAAAAGAGTAAAATTTTAATTATTTACATAAAACCATATAATCAAACGAAAAGACAACAAAACAGGGGTAGTATGGATATACAATATTTTATATTAGCATTTTCCTCGATATTTTCAATTTTAAACCCATTTGGAGCTGTTCCAGTATTTATAACGTTGACAGAATCGTATCCAAAGAAAGAGAGAAATCTTGTGGCTAAAAAAACAGTAATATATGCTCTTGCCATCTTACTCTCGTTTGCATTATTCGGAAGTTTAATACTCAAATTTTTTGGAATCTCGTTAGATGCTTTTAAAATTGCTGGAGGAATTTTACTGCTATTAATTTCCTTAGACATGGTTAGGGGGCATCAAGAAGCAAAACTTCATAGAAAAGAGATAGAAGCTGCTTATGAAATCGACGAGATCGCGTTAATGCCTCTTGCAACCCCGCTATTGGCTGGTCCGGGCTCTATAACTGCGTGTATGGTTGCAATGGCAGAAGCTCCAGATATTGGAGATAAATTTTTAGTTATAGTTGCGATATTAATATCTCTTGGAATAACCTATATAACATTGTTATTTGCTGAAAAACTGCTTGATAAGATTGGAAAATTAGGAATTAGGATATTAACGAGAATGATGGGGTTGATCTTAACTGCAATTGCAGTGCAAATGATCGTTAGTGGAATTAAAGGGGCGTTATTATAAAAATAATTAAAAAATATGTCATATAAAATCTTTTTTGTTTAAATAAAAAAGTAAATAGAAAATTAAAAATAAATTATAAAAATAAATCAGAAGAAAAGCTTATAATTATGAATTATTGAATAAATAAGTTGAATTGATAAACATTAAATTATGAATAGCAAAACCATATATAACCCAAACATCTCCTAACAAATTTACCTACCCCAAAATCTTCTGATCATTAAATCCAATATTTTAAGAGGTGATTTTTTTGAATATAAACGTTGACAAATATAAAAACTTATCAAGAAGTTTATCAAGGGAGTTTATTAACTTAAACCCCATACAAAGAGGAGGGATCTTACCAAAAGAAGCAAAAAAAGCTGTTTATGAATATTGGGATGGATACAGTGTTTGTGATTACTGTCATGGAAGATTGGATGAAATAACCTATCCACCAATAAAGGACTTTCTTGAGGATATTGCCCAATTTTTAAATATGGATCTTGCAAGACCAACACATGGAGCGAGGGAAGGAAAGTTTATAGTTATGCATGCCATCTGTAAGGAAGGGGACTACGTTGTTTTAGATAAAAATGCACACTACACAAGTTATGTCTCTGCCGAGAGAGCAAAGTTGAATGTTGCAGAAGTTGGCTATGAAGAAGAATACCCAACATTTAAGATAAATTTAGAAGGATATGAAGAAGTTGTCGATAATTTAGAAGATAAAGGAAAAAATGTTGGATTGATTCTCTTAACTCACGTAGATGGAGAATATGGAAATCTAAACAATGCCGAAAAAGTCGGAAAAATTGCTAAAAAAAGAGGAATTCCTTTCCTGTTAAACTGTGCATATACAGTTGGACGAATGCCCGTTGATGGAAAAAAACTTAAAGCTGATTTTATTGTAGCTTCAGGACATAAGAGTATGGCATCTTCAGCTCCATGTGGCATTTTAGCTTTTAGTGAAGAATTTTCAGATAAAATAACAAAAACATCAGAAAAATTTCCAGTAAAAGAAATAGAAATGCTCGGATGCACAAGTAGAGGCCTACCAATAATAACACTTATGGCAAGCTTTCCTTATATTGTTGAAAGAGTTAAAAAATGGGATGAAGAACTTAAAAAAACAAGATACGTTGTTGATGAACTTGAAAAGATTGGATTTAAACAGTTAGGAATTAAACCAAAAGAACATGATTTAATTAAATTCGAAACTCCTATATTAGATGAAATTGCAAAAAAAGATAAAAGAAAAGGATTTTTCTTTTATGATGAATTGAAAAAGAGAGGAATTGGAGGAATTAGAGCAGGTGTAAGTAAAGAAGTAAAAATGAGCGTTTATGGATTAGAATGGGACCAAGTAAAATATGTAGTCGACTCGATAAAACAGATTATATCCCTAAACAAATGAATTAAATTATTATAGAAAGTAAATGGAATTTTCTAATAATTTTTTTAGTTTTTTTGTTTAATTATTTATTTAATTATTTTTTAATCTTTATAAAGTCCCCTAATGTAAAGCCCTCATCGCTTTCTCCTGAGTAAAATTGACTATCTTCCCCTGCATTTTCAGTTAGAGATATTTTTAACCATTTTTCTAATATTTTAATCTCTTTTTCGTTTGGTTCTAACTCGTATCTTTCAAATTTTTGTAAAGTGGAAGATTTCATTTTAAGTTTTTTAGCAAGTTCCTCTATCGAAAGCCCCATCTTCTCTCTCGCTTCTCTAATTAAATCTCCGTAATCCTCCCTTAAAATTGGAAGTGAATCAAACAGATCTCTTCTTCTTTTAACTGGTTTTTTAGTTGTGGTTTTTCCGGATGTTGGAATAGGTTTCTTTCCAAGTCGAGAGTAGGTCTTTGGGCTTTTTCCAAATTTAGCACACTCCTTGCAGACATTCATTTCAGAACCTTCAATAACAACCTTATAAAGTTTTTCAGTTAATTTTCCGCATAACTCACACATTTGCATAATACAATCCCTCAAAAATTTAATAACATATATATAGATAGAGTGTAGAAGTATAATTTATGATATTTATAATTAATCCAACTAACCAATAACTATAACTGTAAAGTGTTTGGGTATAAATAGTTTGAGTATTAACATAACCCATGGTGAGATTATGGAAAAAGAGAAACTTATAAAAAAGCTAATTCATACTCTAAATCATACAGAAGAGCATTTCGAAGCAATTATCTCCCAACTAAAAGACCTTGGAATGGATACAAATGAGTATGAAAAACTCTTCTTAAAATTAAAAGAACTAAATGAAACTGTGAAAAAGAAGCTAGATTATTAAATACTTTTTAATAATTTTTATTTCAGAACTTAATGCTCTAATCAGTTCTGACAACTTTAAAACCATTGATCGCTCTTTTCGATACCTTACTCTTATAAGTTCATATCTGCAAATTATTTTGATAGATCTATCTTAAAATAAAAAATAAAAAATTAAGGAATAACTTTATTATTAGTTCTGTCTCTCTGAGAAAACTTCTATTTAAATCTTTTCACATAGAACATTTAACGCCTCCTCCTCCATAAAATGAAGCTTTCCTGGAACTACAATACAGTGAAGGGGCTTTCCAAAATCATAGTTTATTAAATTCCCAATCTGCCCATATACAAGTTTTGGATTTAAAGATCCTGCCCGTGCAACAACAACAACCCATGTATCTTCAGATATTATTCCAAGTCCCTTCCTTTCCTCCAATTTTAGCAAAATTTCTAACGCTTCATTAGCCGTCATAAATCTTTTCTCATCATTCTCTATCTTAATGTCTAAAAGGCATAACGTATGCAAACCCCTTTCTAAATTCTCTTTAATAACGTTATAAGGTGTCTCTGGGAAATAATTTTCTTCTGGAAAGACAATTGATGTAGTTTTTCCAAATTTATAAAGTTGAAGGCCAGTTATTCCAACAGCAGAGTAGATAGAAGGAGCATTTATTATTTTTACATCCACCCCCTTCTTTTTTGCTTCAACAGCAAGATCAACATGAGTAGTTGCAACCATCGGATCTCCCGCAGTTAAAAAAACAACATTCTTTGTTTTTGCCTCTTCTATTATCTTATATCCCTCATACTCAACATCCTTCCTACCTAAGAGATTTATCTTTCTACCAATGACTTCCTCTATTCTTTCAATAGTTGTTCCTGTTAATACAGCAGTATAGAACTCTGCATAAACAATATCTGCCTCTCTTGCAAATTTTAAGGCCTTTAAGGTTATATCGTTTTCATCATAAAGTCCCAAACCTGCTAAAATCAGCATTTAACTCACCCCCTCATCAAAAACTGAGATCAACATAAAATCACACTTTACCTAAAAACGCATCAATAAGATTATATACCCCCCTACCAAAATTTTAATAAAATTTGTATTGTGGTGGGGTAATGGAAAGTTATTACTACGCATTTTTTATAATTTTGTCAATAATTTTCATAGTGCCAAATCTGCTGAAAAAGTTCAACATCCCAGCAATAACTTCAATAATGGTTGCAGGTATGATCATTGGGCCTTATGGTTTAAATATTCTTCAAGTTGATGAAACATTAAAAGTGCTCGCTGATTTCGGGGCTATAATGTTAATGTTTCTCGCAGGATTGGAGGTTGATAACGAAACACTGAAAAAAGAATTTAAAAACTCACTTATATTAAGTTTATTTTCGTTAATAATTCCAGGCATTGGGGGGTATATGATAGGAAATTATTTAGGACTGGGATTTATAGGTAGTTTACTCTACTCAGTGATCTTTGCATCACACTCCGTAGCGATAGTTTATGCAATACTGGAAGAACTAAAAATGGTAAAAACACGACTGGGAACTATAATTTTAAGTGCAACAATTACCGTTGATCTTTTTACCCTACTACTGCTATCTGTCGTTATAAAGTTAGGAGCAGGAGGAGGAGATATTGGCACCTTCCTCTTAGAAACATTTGTATATATAGCAGTTTTGCTTTTAGTAATTCCATCCCTATCAAAATACATTTTAAAACTATTTAGAAAACTTCACGCTCAAAGAATACATTACGTTTTATTTATTATTTTTATAGCAATAGTTGTAGGGGAAGTTATAGGAATACATCCAATAGTTGGAGCGTTTATTTGTGGAGTTGCAGTTAGCGAAGCATTAACAAAAGAAGAGCACGACGAACTCTTAAACAAAAATTTAAACGCCATAGGTTATGGTTTTGTGATACCAATATTCTTTCTCGTTCTTGGAATGGAAACAAATATTGGGGTTATTCTCAACCTAAACAACTTAGAACTATTTCTCTTAACACTCATCTCAGCAGTTTTCTTAAAATTCATATCTGGATTTATCGCTTTGGAGATACTTAAATTTGACACACTGAAAAAGATCATGGGAAGTTTATTGACAGTTCCCAAAATCTCAGCTTCACTGGTTGCGGCATCAATAGGAAAAGAACTTGGACTAATAGGAAATGAAATATTCGTTACAATAGTTGCTCTTTCAGTGATAACATCAACAGTAATTCCAATACTGGCAAAACACCTCTTTGTTTCTAAATGCAGCAAAAACTACAACAACAAATAATAACAAATAATAACAAACGAAATAAGGCAACAATATTTAGGTGAAATCGATGCTTTGCATAGGTCTCGAAGGAACCGCAGAAAAAACAGGAGTAGGAATCGTTGACTCAGAAGGAAACGTTCTCTTTAATAAAACAATAATTTACAAACCACCAAAACAAGGGATCAATCCAAGAGAAGCAGCAGATCATCACGCTGAAACTTTTCCGAAACTATTAAAAGAGGCATTTGAAGTTGTAGATAAAAACGAAATAGATTTGGTAGCATTTTCACAAGGACCGGGATTAGGACCTAGTTTGAGGATCACCGCAACAGTTGCAAGAACTCTATCATTAACATTAAAAAAGCCAATAATTGGAGTTAACCACTGTATAGCCCATATAGAAATTGGAAAATTAACAACAGATGCAGAAGATCCTCTAACACTATACGTTAGCGGAGGAAACACACAAGTAATCGCCTACGTATCAAAAAGATACAGGGTCTTCGGAGAAACACTCGATATTGCAGTTGGAAACTGCCTTGATCAATTTGCAAGATATGTTAACCTACCCCATCCAGGAGGACCACAAATTGAAGAACTGGCAAAGAAAGGAAAAAAACTTCTTGATCTTCCCTATACAATAAAAGGTATGGATATTGCCTTTTCTGGATTGTTAACTGCGTGTATGAGACAGTATGATGCAGGAGAGAAACTTGAAGATATATGCTACTCTCTACAGGAGTATGCTTTTTCAATGCTTACTGAAATTACAGAGAGAGCTTTGGCTCATACAAACAAGGGAGAGGTTATGTTAGTTGGAGGAGTTGCTGCAAATACGCGATTAAGAGAAATGCTAAAAAATATGAGTGAAGGTCAAGGAGTTGAGTTTTATGTTCCACCAAAAGAATTTTGTGGAGATAACGGAGCAATGATTGCATGGCTCGGCTTGCTTATGTATCAAAACGGAACTAAACTAAAACTTGAAGATACAAAAGTAATTCCAAATTACAGAACTGATATGGTTGAAGTTAACTGGATAAAAAACATAAAAACCAAAAAAAGAAGAATTCCAAAGCATTTAATTGGAAAAGGGGCAGAAGCAGATCTTAAAAAAGGATCTTATTTAGGTATGGACGTTGTAATAAAGAAGAGAATTAAAAAGCACTACCGAGATGAAAAACTCGATGAAAAAATAAGAAAAAGTAGAACTGCAAGAGAGGCAAGATACTTATCCTTAGTCAAGGACTTTGGAATCCCAACCCCATACGTTTATGATGTAGATCTTGAAGAGAAACAGATAACAATGAAACATATCAAAGGAAAAGTTGTTAAAGATATAATCGAAGATAATACTAAATTAGCATGGGAAATAGGAAAAATTGTTGGAACATTACATAAAAACGGAGTTATACACAACGATCTAACAACCTCAAACTTTATACTCGAAGAACATAAAGAGGGAAGTAAAATAAGTAAAATGGATAAAGAAAGACAGATTTATTTAATAGATTTTGGACTTGGAAAGATCTCAGATATTGATGAAGATAAGGCAGTGGATTTAATTGTTTTTAAAAAAGCAGTATCATCAACACATTATGAAAAATTTAGAGAGATATGGAAAGAATTTTTAGAGGGATATAAAGCCACATATAAAGAATGGAAAGTTGTGCTCAAATTAATGGAGGATGTTGAAAAAAGAGCAAGATATGTAGAATAAACCAATATTACTAAACAAAAAGATTTAAGCAAAAAGTAATACAAAATATCTTAAAAAGACATATTCAAAAAACTAAATTCCAGTATTGGTATTTTTAAAGAGATATTTGCTTATATAAGCTTATATAAAACAAACTAATGAGGAACTCAATATAAATAACAAATTATCTATGCTCTATTTTTAATTTTATTATTTTGGAGGTGAATTTTGTGAGCAATAGAATAGAGATCTCCCCAACTACACGACACGAGGGGCACGCAAAGTTAATATTAGAGGTAGATGACGAAGGGATAGTTAGTAAAGCATACTATCTCAACACTACTCCTGTTAGAGGATTTGAAACAATGTTAAAAGGAAAGCCAGCAGAGTTCGCACCAATTGCAGTGATGAGAATCTGCGGAATCTGTCAAACCACACACGGAATTGCATCATGTGAAGCAATAGAAAATGCTATCGACTGCGAAGTTCCCGAAGATGGACTTTTATTAAGAGAGTTAGTGGGGATTGGAAACAGATTACATTCACATCCACTACACCATCTTTTAACCGTTGACGATTTCTTAAAACCAGATGAAACAGAACTCAGAATAGAACTAATAAAACTAATACAAAGAATGAGAAAAGTTGGGCAATTAATCGTTGATATAGTAGGAGGAGAGGGAATTCACCCTCCAAATATAGTAATTGGTGGAATGAGAACCAATATAACTGAAAGAGCAAAATCAAAAATTTACTACGCTTTAAGACAGTATGAAAAAGATGCAAACGAGTTATATGAGAAATATACATGGCTAATTGAAAGATTTTTGGATGAAATAGGAATTCCTGACTTAGGAGCTCATGAATATCCATACATTGCCTCACATACAACTTACGGAGATAGATACGCTATAAACTGGAACGATGTAACAGAGATCCCAGCTCAAAGATACTACGATGATGAAGAGGCAAAGCACACAACAACCGTTCAAATTCCTCTTTATGGGGGAGTTCCAGCAGAAGGAGGGCCAAGGGCAAGAATGGTAAGATTTGGTAGTTTCAGAGAAGGAGGAAGTGCAATGGATATAAACATTGCAAGAGCACAAGAAAACTTAGGTGCAACATACAGGGCTTTTGAAATATTGGATGAACTCGATTTAAATGGAAAAACAAGAGCAGAAGTTGTTTACAAAGATGGATTTGGAATAGGAGTTCACGAAGCACCAAGAGCAACCAACACTCACATGGCAGAAGTTGGAAAAGATGGAAGAATTAAAAGTTATCGAATCATCGCAGCTTCCACGTGGAATTTCCCAATCGTTGAGAAAGCAATTGAGGGTTATCCACAGCAATACGCTGAGGTTATAATGAGAGCTTATGACATATGAGCTTCGTGTGCAACACACCTCATCGTTAAAGATGAGGAGACAAAAGAAGTTATAGAAGTCAGAAAAATGTTATAACGCCTCAAGGGGAACCCGAAAGGGACCCGCGAGGCACATTCCTTAAAATCGCAAAAATCTTATTTCTCTCACTTATCTTCTTTAAATTCAGTTAAATGCATCATAAAAAGTATAACAATAAAAAAACAAAAATAAAATAAAAATTACAACGATTGAAAACATGACGATCGAGGAATTAGATTTAACTCCATCCTATTTAAAAAAAGAAATAATGATCTTAGCATGCGGAAATATCCTCTTCGCAGATGATGGATTTAGCGTTCACGTTATCGAAAAACTCAATAAAATATTAACAGAACAGGAAAAAGAGAATATTGCGTTAGTTGATGCTGGGGCAGGGGCTCCACAACAAGTTTTAACACTAATAGATGAAAATTCTAAAACAAAAAAAATAATACTCGTTGATGTAATTGATTGGGGATTAAAACCAGGAGAAATTAAGATAATAGAAAAAGAAGAGCTACCAGATGTTAAATATTGTAAATTTGACATACATAACCTCCCATTATCTCCTCTACTAAAAGAAGTAGCAGAAAAATACAATATAGAAGTTAAGGTAATTGGCTGTCAAGCAAAATACGTCTCTGAGCCAGATGTGCACATTGGTCTAAGTGAAGAAGTTGAAAAAGCTGTTGATAAAGCAGTAAATATAATACTTAGAGAATTAAGAGGTGATTAAAGTGGTTAAAGTGGCTCACGTCCAACTATGCAGTTGTTGTGGCTGTTTAGTTTCATTAGCAGATACATACGAGAAACTCTTAGATGTGTTAAACTCCATCGAGTTAGTTTACTGTCAAACATTAGCAGATGCGAGAGAGATTCCTGAATGTGATATTGCATTAGTAGAAGGAAGCGTCTGTTTAGATGACCATCACTCATTAGAAGTTGCTCAGGAAGTCAGAAAAAAGGCAAAAATTGTTGTTGCGTTAGGGGCTTGTGCAGCAACCGGAGGAGTTACAAGATACAGCAAAGGAAACCAGTTATCAAAACCAGTTCACAGTTCGTTCTCTCCTTTAACCGAAGTGATCAAGGTAGATTTAGCAATACCCGGATGTCCACCATCTCCTGAAGCGATAGTAGATGTTATAACAGCAGCATTAAACGGAGATATGGAATACCTCCACCCATTTGCAGAACTTGCAGAAAACGGAAGCGAAGCGTGTGGATGTGATGTTATCTACAAAGTAGTTAATAAATCCCTATGTATGGGTTGTGGAACTTGTGCCGCTGCATGTCCAACAAGAGCAATAGAAATGGAAGACGGAAGACCAAACATAATAAAAGAACTATGTATTAAATGCGGAGCATGTTCAGTTCAGTGTCCAAGAATTAGATTCCCCGAATTAATAGAAAAAATAGAATAAAAATGTAGAGAATAATAAGTAAAAATAAGTAAATAACAAGTAAAAGTTAAAATATAACTAACGGTAGATAATTTAAGCTTAAAGAGGTGGAGAAGAATGGATCCATTCGGAACATACAAAAAAGTTGTTTCAGCAAGGAGTACGTTAAAAGAGGTCTTAAAAAAAGCTCAGGATGGAGGAATTGTATCAACTGCCTTTATCTATGGGTTAGAAAACAACTTATTAGACGGAGTTATAGTTGCAGACAACGCTGGGGAGTTTAGGGCTATCCCTAAGGTTGCAACAACACCAGAAGAGGTTTTAGAAGCGGCAGGGACAAAATATACCGTCTGTCCAAATGTCTCTGTCTTAAAAAGTGCAGTAAGGGAATATGGATGTGAAAAAATAGGAGTCGTAGGAACTCCATGCCAAGTTAGAGCAGTAAGAAAACTAATGAAATATCCAATAGGATTTAGACACATTCCTGACAAAATATCGTTAATAATAGGAATCTTTTGCATGGAAAACTTTCCATACTATGGTTTAAAATTAATAGTTGAAGAACACTGTGGAGTTAAGATGGAAGATGTAGTTAAATTAGACATTGGAAAAGGTAAATTTTGGGTGTATACAAAGTGGGGAGAAACAAAAGCAGTTAAATTAAAAGAGACACACCCCTACGAGCAAATTGCCTGCCACGTTTGCACCGACTATACAGCAGAGTTAGCAGATATATCAACTGGCTCAGTTGGAAGCCCAGATGGTTGGAGTACTGTATTTATAAGAACCACTAAGGGAGAAGAGATCTTCAATAAGATGGTTGAAGATGGCTATTTAGAAGTTAAACCAATAGAAGAAGTTAAACCTGGACTGGGATTAGTTGAAAAGTTAGCTTTAACTAAAAAAGAGAAAAATCTTAAAGAAATTGAACACAGAAAAGAACTTGGACTACCAGTTCCATACTAAAAGATTTTATCATCCTTTTTTTATTTCGTTATTTTCATTTTTTATCATATCTATCGATTTTTTAATATATTTTTATTTTATTTATTTTATTTAGTTTTTATTATTCTATTTTATTATTTTAATTGTCATTATTAAATTATTAAATCTAACTATTAAAATATTTAAATTTATACTAAAACGTGTAAGACAATAATATATTTAAAAAGGTATTTAAACCAACTTTAAAAATCAACAAAAGAACTAAAAATAAAGAACAAATAAACAAAAAATATCAGAAATTTAGAAATGAAATAGAGGGGTGAAAAAATGGAAACCGACATTTTAATTATTGGAGGAGGTGGAGCAGCTGCAAGAGCAGCTATTGAATGTAGAAACAAAAACGTTGTTATTGCAGTTAAAGGATTGTTTGGAAAAAGTGGATGCACGGTTATGGCAGAAGGAGGATATAACGCTGTTTTTAATCCAAAAGACAGCTTTGAAAAACACTTCTATGACACGCTTAAAGGAGGTGGCTATATAAACAATCCAAAATTAGTGGAGATTTTAGTTAAAAACGCACCAAAAGAACTCATAAACTTAGAAAAATTTGGAGCATTATTCGATAGAACAGAAGATGGTTTTATAGCTCAAAGACCATTTGGTGGGCAGAGTTTTAATAGAACCTGCTACTGTGGAGACAGAACTGGCCATGAAATAATGAGAGGATTAATGGAATATCTTTCTAAGTTTGAGAGAATTAAAATTTTAGAAGAAGTTATGGCTATAAAACTAATTGTTGAAGATAACAGATGCTACGGAGCGATATTTTTGGACTTAATAACTGGAAACATCTTTCCAATATTTGCCAAAGCAACTATTTTGGCAACAGGAGGAGCAGGGCAACTCTACCCTATAACCTCAAATCCAATACAAAAAACAGGAGATGGTTTTGCAATCGCATATAACGAAGGAGCCGAACTTATAGATATGGAAATGGTTCAATTTCATCCAACTGGGATGGTTGGAACTGGAATTTTAGTTACGGAGGCAGTTAGAGGAGAAGGGGGGATTTTATACAACAAAAACAAAGAAAGATTTATGGCAAGATATGATAAAGAAAAAATGGAATTATCAACAAGAGATGTCGTTGCAAGAGCTATTTATAGAGAAATTAAAGAAGGTAGGGGGGTAAATGGTGGAGTTTATTTAGACGTATCTCATCTCCCAAAAGAAGTTATCGAAAAAAAGTTAGAAACCATGTATAAGCAGTTTTTAAGATTTGGGATTGATATAAGAAAAGAGCCAATGATCGTTTCTCCAACAGCCCACCATTTTATGGGAGGATTAAAAATTAATGAAAAATGCGAGACAAACATAAAAGGACTATTCGCATGTGGAGAAGTTGCAGGAGGAATTCATGGGGCTAACAGATTAGGAGGTAATGCATTAGCAGATACTCAGGTCTTTGGGGCAATTGCCGGGAGATCTGCAAAGGCGTTTGTTGAAGAACTATCAGAAAAAACAGTTCCAAATATAGGAGAAGAGATCTTCAATATATGGGAAGAAATAGAAGGACTAAGCGGAAACTTAAACCCATATAATCTAATAGATGAGATAAAAAAGACCATGTGGGAGTATGTATCAATTATCAGAAATGAAAATGGATTAAAAAAAGCCCTTAAAAAATTCGACGAGATTGAAAAAAATCTTTCTGAAATTAAAATCCATGGGGTAGTTGATCTCAAAAACTACTTTGAATTAAAGAACATGCTTACCGTTGCTAAACTTATCACAAAATCCGCACTGTATAGAAAAGAAAGTAGAGGAGCACATTATAGAGAGGATTTCCCAGAAACAAAAGACGAATGGAAAGGAAATATAATAATACAAAAAGATAAGATATATTTTAAGAAAATAACATCCATCTAAATATATAGATAAAAACTAAAATAAAAAAATAAAATTATTGGTTAGGGAGTTAGAATTCTCCTCCCATATCTCCCATGTCTCCTCCGCCTTTCTCTTCTCCTTTAACTTTCTCAGCAGCTATAACGTCATCGATTCTTAAGAGCATGACTGATGCTTCTGTTGCTGAATCGATAGCTTGGGTTTTAACTTTCAATGGTTCAACAACTCCCTTCTCCAACATGTTGACAACTTCTCCTTCAAAGACATCCAATCCATAAACCTCTCCGCCTTCCTTCTCATGAGCAGCTCTTAACTTAACGAGCATGTCAATTGGATCTAAACCTGAGTTTTCAGCCAAGGTTCTTGGAATAACTTCTAATGCTTCAGCAAATGCTTTAACTGCTAACTGTTCTCTTCCAGCAACTGTTTCAGAGAATTTTCTTAATCTCTTAGCCAATTCTATTTCAGTTGCCCCTCCTCCTGAAACAATCTTTCCTTCTTCTAATGCACACTTAACAACTCCAATTGCATCATCTAAAGCTCTTGCAACTTCTTCAACAACATGCTCTGTTGAACCTCTTGCTAAGATTGTTACTGCCTTTGGATGCTTGCACTGCTCAACAAATATCATTGCATCTCCAGCAACCTTTCTCTCTTCAACTAATCCTGCCTCTCCTAAGTCCTCAGGTGTTAAGTCGTCAATCTTTGTAACGATTCTTGCTCCTGTTGCCTTAGCTAATTTTTCCATATCTGATTTCTTAACTCTTCTTACTGCTAAGATTCCCTTCTTAGCTAAGTAGTGCTGTGCTAAGTCATCAATTCCTTTTTGGCAGAAGACAACATTTGCTCCTGTTGAAGCAATCTTCTCAACCATATCTTTGATCATCTTCTCTTCTTGCTCGATGAACTCCATTAACTTAGCTGGGTCTGTAATTCTTATTTCTGCATCTGTCTCTGTTTCTTTAACTTCAATTGGGCAGTTTAATAATGCAATCTTAGCGTTTTCAACTTTCTTAGGCATTTGTGGGTTGACTCTTTCTTTGTCAATAACAACTCCTCTAATTAAGGTTGTTTCTTCAATTGGAGCTCCTTCTTTCTTCTCAACTTTAATTAAGTCCTTATCAACTTTTCCTGTTTCTTCATCAACAACAGCTCTAACTGCCTCAACAACGATCTCAGCTAACTGTCCTCTTGCTTTCTCTGCTCCTTTACCAGTGATTGATGTCATTGCAATTTTCTTTAACATCTCTGTGTCTTCTGGCTTAACTTCCTTAGCAACTGCTTTTAATTCCTCAATTGCTTTGTTTCTTGCCATTTCGTACCCGTTGATTATGACTGATGGGTGGATATTTTGGTCTAACAACTCTTCTGCCTTTCTTAACAACTCTCCAGCAATAACAACTGCTGTTGTTGTTCCATCTCCAACTTCTTTCTCTTGGGTTTTAGCAACTTCTATTAACATCTTAGCAGCTGGGTGCTCAACACTCATTTCTTTTAATATTGTAACCCCATCGTTTGTAACAACAATATCTCCCAACTCGTCAACTAACATCTTGTCCATTCCTTTTGGTCCTAATGTAGTTCTAACTGTCTCAGCGATAATTCTACCTGCTAAGATATTCATTCTTTGAGCGTCTCTTCCAACGTATCTTTTAACGTTTTGTGGTAATACCACTATTGGTGCTCCTGCCATTGCCATCCTATCACCTCAGTTTTTGTTACCTTGTTCGGTATGTATATGTTTATGGGATTCTATATAAACTTTACGGTTTAGTTTATAGTTGTGGCACTAACACAAACATACATTAATAAAAATAACCTAAAAAAATAACTTAAACGTCAAATTTCGTCAACTTAATTAAAGTTATTGGATTTATTAATTAAATTTATTAAATGTATGGGATAAAACACTTGTATTAAAAAATTTTCAATAAAAACTGAATTAAGAATTAAAAACAATAGATGAAACAAATAAAATAAAAATTAATCAATTGGAGGTATAAAATGTTCCAAAAGCCGAGAGGGACGAGGGATTTTTTACCAGAAGAGATGAAAAAGAGAAGATATGTAGAAAATAAGTTAAGAGAGGTTTTTGAGAGATATGGTTATGAGGAAATATTAACACCTACCTTTGAGAGTTTTGAGTTAATATCCAAAAAAACAGGAGAAGAGATTAGAAAGCAGTTGTATGTGTTTAAAGACCATGGTGGAAGGGAGATGGCTTTAAGGCCAGAGATGACATCCCCGGTTGTTAGATTCTATTTAAATGAATTAAAAAACCTACAAAAGCCGTTAAGATTGTATTATTTTGCTAACTGTTTTAGATATGAGCGACCTCAGGCAGGAAGATTTAGGGAATTTTGGCAGATGGGTTGCGAGTTAATCGGCTGTAAAAATGCGATAGCAGATGCTGAGGTTTTGAATTTGGCAATGGATGGTTTAATAAATATTGGTTTGGACTTTGATGTTCATATTGGACACTTGGGAGTTTTAAAAGGGGTTTTGGAGGAGTTTAATGTTAGCGAGGAAGAAGAGGTTAAAATAAGGAGGTTGATTGATAAAGAGGACTACGATAATTTGGAGAGTTATCTAACTCAAATTTTGGGAGAAGAGAAGAAAGAGTTAATATTTGAGATATTAAAATTTAAAGGAGGGAGAGAGATTTTAGATGAGTTGAAGGAGATATTGAAGGACTTTCCAAAATCTGTGGAGGCAGTGAATAATTTAGAAGAGATCTTGGAGTTTGTTATTCATGATAAATATGTAATAAACCTTGGGATTGCGAGGGGTTTAGATTACTATACTGGAATGGTGTTTGAGATATATGGAAAGAAGGGGGCTAAGCAAATATGTGGAGGAGGAAGATATGATAATTTAATAGAGACGTTTGGAAATATATCAGTCCCAGCTGTTGGATTTGCCTATGGATTTGACAGGATTATGATGAATATCGATGATTTGGAGATTGAAGAAGAGAAGATATTGATAATTCCTGTAAAAAAGGATAAAAAATTAATTAAAGAGTCCCTATTAATTGCTAACAAGTTGAGAAAAGCTGGAAAAATCGTGGAATTTGAAATTATGGGTAGGAAATTAAGAAAGGCCTTGGATTATGCAAATTCGAAGGGCTTTAAAAAGGTTATTATCGTAGGAGAGAAGGAGTTAAAGGAAGGAAAGATAACGTTAAAAGATATGATTACAGGAGAGCAGGAGTTGGTGGATTTAGAGAATATTTTAACGAAAATAAGCTAAATCCTTCTAAATTTTAATTTTTAGTTTTAGTTTAGTTTTATTTTTTTATTCATTATTTGTTTCTTATTTCAATTTATTATTTATCACAATAATTTGAGAGTATAACGTGATGTTTATGGTAAAGATAACGATCCTATCTCCAGAAGGGAAAAGTTGTAGTGTTTGGAATTTAAAAAAAGAAATTGAAAATTTAGGGAATAAATGTGAAATATTCTTACTCTCGGATTCAGAAAATTTGATGAGTCATGATTTTAAATTAGAGACCGATCTAATTCATTCAAGATGTGGTATTGGAGATTATTTTGATAGATTAACATTATATTCCTGGCAATTTATAAATGCGTTGGAAGTGGAAGGGCTAAAATTTATAAACCCGTTGGAAACATTATATCTAACATCTGATAAATTTAAATGCATAAAATTACTTTCAAAGAATAAAATTGCCACACCAAAAACTGCTTTAATTAGGGACTATGAAGATGCAGTTAGATTTATGGAGAAATATAATGTAAATTTTCCAGTAATTATAAAAAATTCTTTTTCAAAATGTGGTTTAAAAGTTTTTATGGCAAAAAATGAAGAAGACCTGAAAAATTTAACAAAAAACGCAATGTGGGAGGGAAAACTAATCCAAGAATTCATAAACTTTAAAGAAGGAGATGTCTATAAGGATATGAGAGTTTTAGTCGTGAATGGAGAAGTCGTTGGTGGATATAGGAGAGTTAGTAAAGATTTCAGAACGAACTTATACTTGGGCAATGTCGTTGAAAAATTAGAGATAGATAGCGAAATTGAAGAATTGGCATTAAAATGTGCAGATCTCTCAAATGCAGTAATACTGGGTGTAGATATTTTACCCACAAAAGAAGAAAATTATGTTATCGAACTCAACTCCGCCCCTGGAACTAAAGGATTTAAAGATATTGGAATAAATGCCGATAGAAAAATAGCTAAAACTCTAATTGAATGTGCAAAAAACTAAAAAACCATATAATAAAAATAAAATAAGAGTTAAATGTTGATAAAAGAGATAATAAAAATAGGACTAATAAAATTATTGAGACAATTAGTATGAACTAAATAAGCATGTTCAAAACCTTTTGTAAATCTAAAAATATTTAAATAAAAAAAAGGAAAATAAAAATGAAATAAAAATGAAGTTGTAGTGGAGAGAGTCATGATGGCAAAGTATGTAATCAAGCATGGATTAGGCCTTGCATATGATATTAAGGCAGATGCACTCATGATCTTTACTGAAACAGGAAAATCATATGAAATATTAAAATCACTATTAAAAAAAGATGACAATTCAAAATTAACAAAAATTTTAGATAAAATTCCACATAAACATATGAAGATAATTGTTGCAACACCAAATCAAATAACATACAAAAAATTATCCTCAGATAAAGAAAAAGACGTTTATCCAATATTTATTAAACATAGGGAAGATAATAGATGCATGATAATAAGTAGTGGGATTGTACATGCTCTAAAAATGAAACTACTAAAAGAAAACAATAAGATCGTTGCAGTAGTTGGAGAACCAAAAACTCCCGGAAAACTCGATACTATAATGGTTGTTAATGTAAAAGAACATGTAAAAACGATAACCTTGTATGAGTTATTTGAAACGCTCGATGAAAAACAGAAAAAGACATTAAAAGAGATAATAAAACTGGCAATGGAGATCGGAAGGGAAGGAAGAGAAGGTGACTATGTAGGAACAATATTTGTTATTGGAGATACCTTAAACGTTATGAATATGTCAAAACCGTTAATCTTAAATCCGTTTGCGGGGCATAATGCAAGCATATTTGATGAGAATGTAAAAGGAACAATAAAAGAACTATCTTCTATTGATGGAGCATTTATAATAACTGACGATGGCAAAGTTGTCTCTGCTGGAAGATTTTTAGAAATAAAAGGAGATGTTGATATACCAAAAGGTCTCGGAGCGAGGCATTTAGCCGCTGCAAGCATAACAAAGAATACAAATGCAATAGCAGTAACGGTTTCTCAGAGTGGAGGTATAGTCAGGGTTTTTAAGGATGGAAAAATAGTTTTCGAAACAGATCCTCGAGCAAATATTCTCTTCTTTGATTAGATTAAATATTAATTAAATTATTAACACTAATTAAAGGTTATTAATTAAAGTCGGTAGGTATATTTTCAAATTTATATTTTCTTTTTTATACGTAATCTTCCTTAATCTTTAAATTAAATAAATAAATTGAATAAAAAATTAAAAATTTATAAAAATTTTAAACTTTGAAAAAGAACAAGTCAATGAATAAAGAATATAACATAATTATTAAAAAATAATAAAAAAATCGAGAAACAAAATAAAAAAGGTGATATATTGTCCCTTGTTGAAAAAATCCTCTCAAAAAAAATAGGAAAAGACGTTTGTGCAGGAGACAGTATAGAGGTTAAAGTAGATCTGGCAATGACTCATGACGGAACAACCCCTTTAACTTACAAAGCACTTCAAGAAATGTCTAACAACGTTTGGGATCCTGAAAAGATCGTTATTGTCTTTGATCATAACGTCCCTCCAAATACCGTTAAAGCTGCTGAAATGCAAAAACTGGCTTTGGAATTTGTAAAAAACTTCAAAATAAAAAACTTCCATAGAGGAGGAGAGGGGATCTGTCATCAAATATTGGCTGAAAATTATGTTTTGCCGAATATGTTTATAGCAGGAGGAGATAGTCATACATGCACACACGGAGCTTTTGGGGCTTTTGCCACTGGTTTTGGAGCTACGGATATGGCATATATTTATGCAACAGGAGAAACATGGATCAAAGTTCCAAAAACTATTAAAGTTGAAATTACTGGAAGAAATGAAAATATTTCTGCAAAAGATATTGTTTTAAGAGTTTGTAAAGAAATCGGTAGGAGGGGAGCAACATATATGGCTATTGAATACTGCGGAGAAGTAGTTAAAAACATGTCCATGGCCTCAAGAATGACGCTTTGCAACATGGCAATAGAGATGGGAGGAAAAACGGGAATCATTGAAACAGACGAAATAACATATAATTATTTAAAAAAAGAAAGAGACCTATCTGATGATGATATAAACAAGTTAAAAAAAGAGAGAATAACAGTAAATAAAGATGAAGCAAACTACCATAAGGAAGTTGTAATAGACATAACTGATATGGAAGAGCAGATAGCAGTTCCTCATCATCCAGACAACGTAAAACCAGTAAGTGAAGTTGCAGGAAAAGCAGTGGATCAGGTTTTTATTGGCTCATGCACAAATGGAAGATTAGAAGATTTAAGGGAAGCGGCAAAATATTTAAAAGGGAGAAAAGTTCATGAAGATGTTAAACTCATAGTAATTCCTGCATCGAAAAAGATATTTTTACAGGCATTGAAGGAAGGGATTATTGAAGTATTTATTAAAGCAGGAGCAATGATCTGCACTCCTGGCTGTGGTCCATGCTTAGGGGCTCATCAGGGTGTTTTAGCAAAAGGGGAAGTTTGTGTTTCAACAACAAATAGGAATTTTAGGGGGAGAATGGGTCATATAAATAGTTATATCTACCTCTCCTCTCCGAAAATAGCAGCGATAAGTGCAGTTAAGGGTTATATTTCTAATGAAATTTAATCTTTTATGAAATTTTATTCTTTTATACTAATCATTTTGATTTTATTTTATATTTATCTTCATCTGTTTTAAATCCACATAAATTTCTCTTTACCTCATTTAAAATAATTTTTAAAATAATCTTAAATAGTTTAACACTCACAACGCATATATATCTCGCAATTCAAAATAACAATCAGGATTAAAAATTAAAATAAAAGATTAAAATAGATATAAATAATAAAAAATAGTAATTAAAGATAAACTCTCTAAAAAAGATTAAAAAGAAAAAATTATGAACAACAAAATCGTGAGATCATGAAAGTTAGGGACTTGATGGATAAAAATTTTGTTAAAGTATATGTAGATGAGACCGTTGAAGAGGCAATAGAATTATTAAAAAAAAGAAAAAGATTTTCAGCCCCAATAGTTGATAAAGAAGATAAACTCGTTGGATGGATAACAACATTGGATCTACTTGGCATATCTGAAAAAGATTTCAAAAAGCCAATAACAGAGTTCATGAGACCTGCTGAAGAAGTTATTACCGTGTATGAGGATGATGAAGCAAGAGATGTTGTATTAAAATTCGTTAAATACAAAGTTGTTAGTATTCCTGTTTTAACAAGGGATGGTAGAGTTGTAGGGATGGTTAGAAACTGTGATGTAGTAAAAACACTGGCTAAGTTATATGAAATTCCTGTCTATAAGATATTTAAAGAATTACACAATCATATAGGAGATATAACATGGGAGGAGTTGATGGAAGCCGCTGCGGTGGTAACAAAAAGAATGACAGGGCAGGATATAACTCCAAAAGAGTATGAAGAAAGAATCAAAAAAACCACATTTGGAAAGGCAATATGGGCATGTGGTGGCTTAGAAAAGTTCTTTGTTGGGCTTATTGAAATTGGAATGGTTGCCTTAGCGAGAAGATTAGCAAAAAGAAGAAAAGGGGTATAAATGAAGATAGAAGAAGAAATAAAAGATATGGTTGAAAGAAAAGATTATGATTTTTGGGAATTTTTAAAGAAGGCATATGAAAATAATATAAAGTTAGATATTGGACATTTTATACTATTAAATATCCTCATAGGAGTAGAGGATCTCTACAAAAAACTTTCAGAGAAGTTTGGAGAAGAAGAAGCAAGAAAGATCTTAGAGAGAAACAAAATATTTGCTAAAAACTCAGATTTTATATCTGGGGAGTTCTTAAAGGACTATATAGATCGAAAAAGTAGAGTTGCAGTCCACAATAGAATAAAGGACTTAAAAACGCTTGGATTTAATATTGAAAGTAAGTCGGGGCCTTTTGGAGGATACAAAATTGTCGGGTATCCGAAATGGTTTAAAAAATAACTTTTTTAAACATTCTTAAAAATCAGAGATGACTGTGCACAATAAATATTAAAGTATATATAAGTGAAAAGGATAATGTAAATTTTGCAGAGTTTTTTACGCATCTTTGTTAAACATCTCCTTCGATTCTCAAGACACTAAAATTTACACATATAAATAACAACATATAAATAAGGTAAGTGATATAAGTTTACAGTAGTTATACATTAAGATATAAGGAAGGATGATAATTATGAAACTTGTTAAAGATGCTCTGTCAAGAAGCGATACTCCCAAGTATTTAAAGGATGAGTTTGGAGAAGCAAGAATAGTTGTAGTTGGATGTGGTGGAGCAGGAAATAACACCATTAATCGGTTAATGGAGATAGGAATCAAAGGAGCAGAAACGATAGCAATAAATACAGATAAACAGCACTTAGAAGTGATACAGGCAGATAAAAAAATATTAATCGGAGCTACACTAACAAGAGGTCTCGGAGCTGGCGGTTATCCAGAAATAGGAAGGAAAGCAGCAGAGATGGCTAAAAACATATTAGAAGAACAGTTAAAAGGAGCGGACTTAGTGTTTGTAACTGCCGGAATGGGTGGAGGAACAGGGACTGGTTCAGCCCCTGTTGTGGCGGAAGTTGCCAAAGAGAATGGTGCGATAGTAGTAGGAGTTGTAACTTATCCTTTCAAGATCGAAAGAGCGAGAATGAAAAAGGCAGAAGAAGGAATTGCAAGGATGTCAGAGATCTGCGATACAGTTATCATTATCGACAACAACAAACTGTTAGATCTTGTTCCAAATCTACCAATAAACGATGCATTTAAAGTAGCGGATGAAATTATTGCCCAAGCAGTTAAAGGGATTACAGAAACCATTGCCGTTCCAAGTTTGATAAACATTGATTTCGCGGATGTTAAGGCAGTTATGAGCGGTGGAGGAGTAGCAATGATCGGTGTCGGAGAGGTGGATAGTAGTGATAGAGGAGATAGGGTTCAAAATGTTGTTAGAGAGACATTAAGTTGTCCGTTATTGGATGTTGATTACAAAGGAGCGAAAGGGGCTTTAATCCACATAACCGGGGGACCTGACTTAACATTAAAAGAAGCAAACGATATAGGGGAGGGTATAACAAGAGAACTTGATCCAGAAGCAAACGTTATCTGGGGTGCAAGGATAGATCCTGAAATGGAAGGAAGTATAAGGGTTATGGCAATAATAACAGGAGTCAAATCTCCAAACATAGTAGGAAAAGATAAAAAACCAAGAAGAATAATTCCAAAGATGCCAAGAGACCAAAACCAGAGAAAAGAAAGAAAACTTGGAGGAATTGACTTTATAGTATAAAAATATAGTATAAAAATCAAAAATATAAAATCAATATGGCATTTTTATCTTTTAAATTTTAAAATTTTAATAATGATGAGTGATCTTAATTTTTTAGATTTATAATATCTTAGATAATAAGATGATCATCATAAATACTTATAAAGAAGTAAAAACTATATAATTGGCTAATTAAAATTTTGCATTTTTTGCAATTTTTATTGTGTTTTATCAATTTTTAATATATATTATGGAATATTTCTATTATTAAATAATATCGAATAATGTATATATTTTGTAAAGAGTAAAGCATAGGGATCTTTATGAAAGCGTATAAGCGTTTAATTCTTCAAATAGAATCACATGAAAAATTTGTAGAAGAATTCAAAAGAATTTTGCTTGAATTGGGGTTAACATTAAAAGAATTTTCAGAAATATCGGGAATACCATACAGCACACTGTATAAAATAACTCAGAAAAAAGATTTTAGGGTCTCTACTTTAATAAAAATTTTGAAAACAATAAAATCACTTGAAAAGGATGAAGATATAGATGTAATTGCAATTATTGCTGCGAGACCTGCTTTAAATAAGATAACAACAAGAAAAATAACAATTAATGGAAGAAACTATTTAATAAAAGAGTATCCGGCAAATTCGTTAGAGGAATGTATCGTTGCCTCAGTTAGGGCAGAGAGAGAAGGTGTTAAAGGGATCGTCTGTGCTCCAATTGTTAGTTCCACAATAGAAAAGATTGTTAACGTTCCTGTGGCTGTTATAATACCTGAAAAAGATGCATTTATGAAAGCACTTGAAATAATTGCTAAAAAGATAAATGAATAATTAAAATTAATCAATTTAAAATTATGACGATCTTGCTTATATGATTACCTACAACTTATAACCATTGATCACCATCAACTCTTCAAAAGGAATTTTTAACCGATCAACAACTTTCACGTCGAAACCGTGGTGTTTTAATGTAGAGATCGTCTCTTTTTCTCCTGTTAAAGAACTCTGCAAGATCTGAACAACTCCTCCGTCCTTTAAGTAATCTCCTACTTCTTCTAAAAATCTGTCCAACACATCCCTTCCACTTTTTCCTCCATTGAACGCGTAATCGATATTTCCTTCAAGTTTATCCTCCTCAAGCGTTGGAAGATAAGGGGGATTGAATAGTATAACATCAAACTTTCCACTTACATTTTCAAAGAGATCACTTTTAATAAAAGAGATGTTATTGACATTATTCAATTTTGCATTTTCTAATGCTAAATTTATGGCAAATGGGTTTATATCTACTCCAACAACCTTTTTTGCCCCTCTCTTTGCACAAGCAATAGATATTATCCCTGTGCCGACACCAACTTCTAAAACCTCCTTATCCTTTACATCCACAAGATTTTTTAATAAAAGGAAGGTATCTTCTGCTGGTTCGTAAACTTCCGAGTGCAATTTTATCTTTATCCCTTCAAATTCAATGATCATGATCTCACAAAATTATATTTTAAAATTATAATTTTCTTTTAATTAATTTTTTGATTATTCAATTAGTTTAAATTTATTAAAATACTAACAGACACTACTTTTTTGTTATCTTTCTCTGAAGCTTTATAAATTCTTATTAAAATTTGAGATATCGAATTAAAGTTCTCTACTCAATTTTTCTTCTATTGCAGTATTTAATCAACAACACAATTTTTATTATATATTTGTCTGTTTTGCCCCTTTCAAAAAACTTCTCATCTTTTAATGTTTAAATTTAACTCAACAAAATGTATTTTTAGGGTTAGGATTATCACATAAAATATATTGATAAAATAATTAAATAAAAATATTTAATAAAAAATAGATTTAAGCAAAAGTAATAATATCCGCTCGATCAATGTCTTGATTGATTATAATATCAATTAAAAGAATTATTAAAGTAAAAAATTAAAAATATAAAAAATAAATGAATAAAAAGGTGGAACTATGAAACTTGCAGTTGATTGTGTTTTTTATGTAAAAGAGGGATTTAATTTTGAAAAAGCATTTAAGGAAGTGTTAAATTTATTGGGAGAGGATGTCGAAATCCTTTCAGTGGAGTATCCAGAGTTAGCGTTGATCTCTGAGGACAAATATTTTTATCGTTGTGGATTTATGCTTGATAAAAAATTGGATAGGGAGTTAAGTGAGGAAGAGAAAGAAGCAATTAGAGAGAAGATTAGAGAGATCTTTAAAGATGAGATCATATACACATTAACGTGTGAGGTGTTATGAGAGATATTAAAGAGTTTTATGAAATGTGGAATATCGAAGAACTTCCAGAATATATGAAAATATTAATAAAATTTGCAGATGAGTTGATATTTGAAGAAATAAGTTCAATTTTAAGTGATTTTAAAGTTAAAGATCCATTAGTGTTGGACTGCGGTTGTGGTTTTGGAGCATTTTATAAATTAACAGAGACATTTAATACAATATACTTAGATATTTCATTAAACATGTTAAAAAAATTTACAATGACTGAGAAAAAGATCTGCGGAAATATATTGCATCTTCCTTTCAAAGATAAAACTTTCGATTTAATCCTTTGCATAAATGTTTTAGAGCACGTAGACAAATCAAAAGCTTTAAAAGAGATCAATAGGGTGTTAAAAGATAATGGAAGAGTTATTGTTGTGGTTATAAACAAAAACTGTTTATTTAGAGAGGAAGTATTTAACGATTTTAGAGTGTTTCATAAAGCGATGGGTGTTGATGATTTTATATCTGAATTTAAAGTATTAAAATACACTTCAACATACTTTCTTCCTCCAATAGTTAAGATTCTACCAAGATCTGTGCTATTAAAAGTATTAAAACCTTGGAAATGGATCGATAAAAAATTATCTAAAATTTTTAAAGGAAAAGGTCAGTTTTTAATTGTTGAATTAGAAAAAGCCAAGGTGAGACATTGAAAATAGCAATAAAAAATAAGATTTACACATTACCAAAAGGCACTTACAGCGAAAGAGCAACAAAAAAGTTTTTAAATTTTTTAGATGGAGATTTTGAGATTAACTACTGCAATTCAATATATGATGTGTTTGAGAGTGTCGATAACGGAGGTTTTGGTGTCGTTCCAATTGAAAACTCAATTGAAGGTTCAGTTTCTTTAACACAAGATTTACTATTGCAATTTAAAGGAGTTAATATACTTGGAGAGTTAGCAATGGATATTCATCATAATCTCATTGGATATGATAAAAATAAGATAGAGACCATTATTTCTCATCCGCAGGCATTAGCCCAGTGTAGAAATTATATTAAAAAACATGGTTGGAAGGTTAAAGCGGTAGAGAGCACATCAGAAGCGGTTAAACTTGTTGCAACTTCATCTAACGAAAAATTAGGGGCAATTGGATCGAAGGACTCCGCAGAACAATTTGGATTAAAAATACTTGAGGAGAATATTGAAGATTATAAAAATAATAAAACAAGATTCATATTAATAGGAAAATCTATACCTCACTTTAAAAGTTGTTCAAATAAATACAAAGTATCTATTGTTTTTGAGTTAAAGGAAGATAAACCAGGAGCTTTATATCATATTTTAAAAGAGTTTGCAGAGAGGAAGATAAATCTAACAAGAATTGAATCAAGACCATCAAAAAAACGACTTGGAACTTACATATTTTATATTGACTTTGAAGATCCTGGAAAAAATTTAAAAGAAACATTATGTTCTTTAAAAGAACAAACAACGTTTATTTACGTTTTAGGAAGGTATCCTGTTCTATTATAACATAATAAATACAATAATTAGAATACACTTATGCCGTAATTATGTAATAAAATATAACATTTGCATTTATATTCGTCTAAACTCCTTATAAAAGATGTCAGTTGAGGGGTGGATCTCTATAAAGTCCTTATAAACATCCAACCCTTTGATAAACTGGGCAAAATATGGTAAAACCTCTGATGCTGGAATGGTTGAGATTGCCCCTACAACCTTTCCATTTTCATAGTATATTCTGTTTATTCCCACATCACTTAACACTTTAAAGAAATTGCCTTTTCCTACAGAGGATCTTATTGTTTTAAATTCCTTTGTTTGCTTTCCAACATAGGATAAAGTTAAAGATAGACGAACAGTTTTTGGAACTAAACTATATTTCACTTCTTTTAGTTTCAGCCCATTGATCTCGTTGTATATGTTTTCAGCAACAGTCCTGCCCTCCATACGAGATACTGGTGTGTTTCCTCCACCATTTATGAGACAGTCCCCGCAAGCATAAGTGTTTTTTTCATTTAAAACCCTGAGGTATTTGTCTGTTTTAAACCTTCCTTTTCCCCCAATGGCTAAGATCTTCACGTAATCTTCATTATTCAAAAATTTTTTTAATTCTTCCTCTTTATGTATAATTTTAAAGTTTATTAACTTTTCCATTATATACTTCCTAATATCCTCATCTACTATATCCTTTAATATTTGAGATCGTGCATATAACACAACCTCACTCCCAAAATCTGCAAATAATGATGCATACTCAACTCCAACAGTCCCTCCTCCAATAACAAGGATATTTTCAGGAAGATCTCTCAATTTTGGAATATCTTTATGAGTTAATACGTCCTCATATTCTCTAAATGTGTTTGTATAGATTTTTCCAGTAGCATAAACAGTATAATCATAATCATCCTTTTTATCTTTAAACTCTTTATATTTGATATTCACTCCTGCATTTATTGTCTCTTTCTCTAATTTTTTTCTAATTCTTTCCTGAATTTTATTTATTTTCTCCTGTAATTCACTAAATTGAACTAACTCATTTAATTTTATTTTCTCCCCTTTTATACTACTTAGAGTATTTAATATATCTGCCATCTCCCGAAGTCCTGTTATGTATGTGCAACCATAATTTAAACATGTTCCACCAATTTTATCTTTCTCATACAGATCTACCTCAATTCCTTTTTTAGATAGGGACATTGCTGCGGTTCTTCCTGCAGGGCCTCCTCCAACAACTGCAACTTTTATATCCATACTTTTAACCTCCCATCAATATTAACTATAATTTTACAATTTTACTATAATTTTATTAACATAAAAAAATAAAATAAATAAAATTAAATAAGAAATTATTAAATCTTTTTTTCTAATATTTTCGTGGCTATTTCCTTTGCTTGCTCTCTTCTTTCTTTGAGATCATTTAAAAATTCCACTACTTTCTCATAGGCCATTTTTTTACATTTTCCGCACGTTAGTTCTCCACTTTTACACTTTTGGTATATCTCTGCTAACTCTCTATCATCCAATATTAAATGATATAAAAACAACTCGTAGATTACACACTCTTCTGGATTTCCTCCGAACTTTCTATGTTCTTCCAATGTTTCTCTCCCCCCTGTCTTAGCAGAAAATATCTTCTTTTTAACAATCTCTGGGCTATCAGTTAAGAATATCGCTGTCTCTGGTTTTGAAGAACTCATCTTACCTCCCAACAATCCAGTCATGAATCTGTGGTATGTTGAAGATGGGGGGATAAATCTAAACTCTTTTGCCCTATTTGCAATATCTCTCGTTAATCTTATATGCGGATCTTGATCAATTCCAACAGGAACAATAACTGGTTTTGGCTCGGGATTTAGGTTTTTATCAACTTGTGGATGTAGAATATCCGCAACTTGGATTATTGGGGCAAAGACGTGTCCCATGTTGGTATCCCCTTTAAATCCATATATTGCCTTCATTTCACTCCAATTTGTCCTTTTTGATAAGATCAAAGCCAAGTCCTTAACCTTTTGATATTTAGATTGTAAGTAAACATTTATCTTATCTGGATCTAATCCAAGAGCAATATAGTTGGTTATATATTCATTCAAAGCAAGTTCTTTTGTTTTCTCAAAACTCATGTTTCTTGCCCAGTAGGCCTCTAAATCAGCTATCGGAATGTTTATATTATCAGTGTATTTTTGATAAAATTTTAACAGATCCACGACCATCTTATGCCCGAAATGCATTTTTCCGGATGGCATCATCCCGCTAACAACAGCAAAATCCTTTCCGTGTTTTATTGCATCTACTATCCTCTCAAAGTCCCTATGTCCCAAGATTATATTTCTTCTAAAAAAATGATGCTCTTTTTTTAAATCTCCTAAAACCTCTTCTATCCTTTTAACTCCAAACTGTTCCATCGTTTTTTTATAATCAATAACAGCAGGGGTTTCCCATGGCGTTAACTCCATAATTTCCACCTATATAACTATCTGTTTATTAAACAAGTATTTTTATCTTTATTTTATTTTCAACTGTTTTTGTTTCTTCATATATTAATTATTTATTAGTAAGTTATCAACCATTAAATCAGAGATTAAAAATATAAAAAATATGGCAAAATATAACTACCAACAATATATGTAAATATTCATAATAGCAAATGTAAATCATAGAGCATTAATACTTAATCTTCTCAATTTAAGAAAAAAGACACTCTACCTTTTACTAACTAAAATATGGGTGAAAATGTGGGATTTTTAGAGGATAAAAAAAGGGTATTAACAAATTTAGAACTCGCAATAAAAGAAAATTTGGTTGATGAAGAAATTATTCCAATCTTAAAGATAATAAATGACCTTGACTTTTGCTATACTACATCAAGTTGTATCGGAAGAGTGGGAATAATAGAAATTCCAAAAGATAAAAATCCAAAGATATATTCGAAATGGGTTGGGAAGTGGCATCATTATGCAAAATATGATGAGTTATTTAACGCTTTAGGGAATTGGAAAGATAAGGAGGAAGCAAAAAATACTATGGCAATATTTGTAATGAATCCTCCAATAATACACATCGCTTGTAAAGATCTATATTCTGCTAAAAAAATGCTTGATTTAGCGATACATTCAGGATTAAAGGCATCATCAATAAAATCAGTTTCAGAGAAGAGGATAATAGTTGAGATCTTGCCAACTCATAGAGTTGATGCCCCGATAGGAGAGGATGGGAAACTCTTTGTTGATGAAGATTATTTAAAATTTCTGTTGGATTATGGAAATTTAAAACTTAAAAAAGCGAGATCTGTGTTGATGAGATGGGTGGATAATTTAACAACTCAATTTAATAAATAAATTTATAAAAAAAGAAAATAGAAAATAAAAAAATAAAAATAAAAAAAGCTAAATGAGCAAAGGAATTATAATGTGTAATCAAGAACTTTTTTTGCTTCTTCTATATGCTCTTTTCTTATTCTCTCAATATCCTCGTGAAGTGCTTTTATAACTCTTCCAATAATTATAAATATTGTTCCTGTTATTAAAGGTAGGTTATCTACAACTATATCATCGAGAGGTAAATCTCCAGGTATTTTCTTCATAACATACTTTTTAATTGTCTCTGCTACAATATTTTCTTCTTCAATAATGCTTTTGAATAAATCCATTGAATTTAAAAACCCTTTTGTTAATGGAATGTGTCTCATTTTTATGATCTTTGCGTTTTCTTCTTTTGCATTTCTGTGAGCGACTTCAAAGAGATCAGCCAATTTTTTTTCAACAACATCCATAATATCTTCTGCTTCTGTTTTATACAGATCGATCTCACAGGTTGTTTTCATTATCTTTTTAAGTTGTGGGTATGGAATTATCATCTCTGCCATAATCTCCCTCATAAATATTGTTTTGTTTATAAGAATACATTTTCGAAACTTATATATAAATGTTTCCTTTGTAGTTCTCATAATTGTCATTTTTAAATTTTTAATTTTATTGTGAGATAGAGTATATAAACAAATATATAAACGAATCATATATAAATAAATACGGTTTTGCTTTCTCGTTCGACCTATCAAATTATTAATTAATCCTTCCTATCTAAAAACTCCCTCAAAACAGAAGTGGCATAATTTCCCTTCTTTAAACAAAATTTAAGAACATATGAGTTATCTTCAATACAATATGAGAGATTATATATCCTCTCGATCATAGTTCTCCTACCACCTATAAACGATCCAAATTCTCCAATTTTAAATTTCTCAGGAGAAAGATATTCTCTTTCGTAAACTTCTCGCTCAATTTCTCCCTGTATTCCTGATGCAAAATTTGTTTTGTATCCAAATAACGCTCCACTTGGAAGCCCTTCTATCAAAATATCCCCTTCTAACGGTAAAAATCCATAATCAGATCTCATATTAATTATCTCATTGAATAAATATGATTGATATGCATTTACAAACATACACCTCAAATGAGGGGGAAGTATCATAAACGCTTTTTGATAACTCCCTGTTTCTAAGTATCGTTTTATCATCCTTCTTTCATAAAAAAATACCTTTGGAAAGCGTTTATATGCCTCTTTGAAATTTTCTTCATCAACTAACGATCTCGCTAATTTTGATCGCTCATCATCATATGGCAGAGGAGTTCCGCAGTAGAGATGAAATGCCGATTCCCAATCTCTCTCTACAATAAACTTTCCTACAATATGGGTTATAGGCCTCGTAGTCCCAAATCTCTGAATCCCGTAGTAGTTTATAAAATATTTTAAACGACAGAGATCATCTAATACTTTTTTTAAATCCTCTCCTTTAAGTATCGGATCTCTAACTCTAACTGTAAACCTATTTCCCCAAAGATCTCCTAATCTTATTTTTCTATTTGTTTTTTGAAAATCTCTCAACGTGATTCCTTTAATTTTTATTTTTTTTAAATCTTCCAACTTCACATTAAAACATCCAACCCTTTGAGTAGTTATTGCATATTTATCCTTATTTCCTGCAAATCCAAAATGTTTTCTTTGCTTTCCCACCCTGTTAGCTATCTCCCTAATTGCATCCAAAGTTGTCCAGTTTTTCTTTTCCAAGGTAAAATGTATGAAAGTTCCTTTCCAATCTTCCTCATCTTTAAATTCTATACTCTTTCCAACTTCTAATATTGTCCCATCCAACATAATCTCTTCTACGACAAAATCTTCAGGATACTTTTTTATCACTCCTCCAGTATACAAGTTAGCCAAATATTTATTCATATTTAGAGGCATATCTTTTAATTGTTCTTTAATTTTAGAGTCCCTAAATTTTTTTCTATATTTTAGCAGTTTTTCTTTTAAATTCTTATTACTTTCTTCTTTTCTTTTTTGTATTAAAAAATTCATAACCGATCACCAAAAGATTGTAATCAATAAATAATCAAATAAATTAAATAAATAAGGAGTAAATACAAGTTATTGAGAAAGGGCATTTGTAATAATTAATTTTGGCTTAATGGTTTAATTATATTTGATACAATTAACAAATTAATAATTAAATAATTAATAACACGAACATTAATTCAACATATCCAATTTTCAGGTGGAAACATGAGACCGCAAGATGTTTGGAGAGAACTATTAGAAATTGCAAAATTGTATTATGACGATGATAAGGTCTTTTACTCTAAAACAAAGAGGGGCGTTTATAAAATAAAAAGTTTTAGTAAGGACAAGATCGTTATAAAAAAACTGAGGGGAAGAGTTGATGAGGTGTTAACTAAAAAAAGATTTATTGAAAATTGGGATAGAATTGTCTATGGGGTTGAATGGAACATTCCAACGGCTGTAAAGTCGTTTTTAAAATTGCATCCAAAAATTCATGAAAATGAGGATGGAAGTTTGATATTCCGCATAGGAGAGGCATAACAAAATATAAACTGCTAAAATAGAGAAATATTTTTAGAATTATTAATTATTGAGATAAAAGATGTCTATGTGCTTTGTTAACGTGTTTGGTGTAGTCCTTTGAATATCTAAACAATTTTCCACATCTTGGACATCTGAAAAATACCTCTCCATCTCTTCCAACGATTTTTTCAGCTTTTAATCTCAAACTCCCACCCCCAACATCTTTTTTAAAGTTATCTATGGATGTAATTTGATGAATAAAAATCATATATTTAATCAAAGAACATCACAGTATATATAATTAACGCATCATAAAGTTAACTAATTAAAACGGAAACCAATTAGCAAAAATGATTTTAAAATCTTAAAAATTTTAATAGATAAAAAATTGAAATAATTATTAAAATTATTAAAATATTAGAAAGGGGGTAGTTATGGATTTAACTCATTTATTCTATCCAAGATCTGTGGCAGTTATTGGAGCCACAAATAGGGAAGGAAAAGTTGGCTATGCAATAATGAAAAACTTAGAAAATTTTAATGGGAGAGTTTATCCTGTAAATCCAAAATATGATGAGGTCTTAGGACTAAAATGCTATAAATCTGTTTTAGATATAGAAGATGAGATTGACTTAGCAATTATTGTGGTTCCTAATGTTGTAGTTCCGCAAGTATTGGAGGAATGTGGGAAAAAAGGGGTTAAAGGTGCAGTAATAATAAGTGCAGGATTTTCAGAAGTTGGAAACTATGAATTAGAAGAAAAAATTAAAGAAATTGCAAAAAAATACAACATAAGGGTTATCGGCCCTAATTGCTTGGGAATTATGAACACACATATAAATCTAAATGCTACATTTGCTAAGATATTTCCACCAAGGGGAGGGGTTTCGATAATATCTCAAAGTGGGGCTGTTTTAAATGCCATCTTAGACATTGCTCCCCTATTAAATATTGGATTTTCAAAAGTTGTTAGTATTGGAAATAAGGTAGATGTTCAGGAAAGTGATTTAATGGAATATTTTTTAGATGATGAAGATACAAAAATGGTTGTCTTATATATTGAGGGGCTAAAAGATAAAAGATTTTTAAATGTGGCTAAAAAACTATCAAAGAAAAAACCAGTAATCGCTTTAAAATCAGGAAGAACAGATGTCGGTAAAAAGGCAGCAAAATCCCACACTGGATCCTTAGCAGGGGAAGATGAAATATACGAAGCGGTTTTTAAAGAATCAGGAATAGTTAGGGCATATACATTTGAAGAGTTGGTAGATCTTATTCATATTTTTTCCACACAACCAACAATGAATTCGAACGAAATTGGAATAATAACCAACGCTGGTGGATTTGGGGTCTTAGCAGCAGATAGTTGTGTTGATTATGGAATGAAACTTGCCAATTTTGAAAGCTCGACAGTAGAAACTCTAAAAAATATCTTACCAAAAACTGCAACTATCTCAAACCCACTTGATATAATTGGAGATGCCACGCCAGAAAGGTATAGAAAAGTAGTAGATACCCTCTCGAGAGATAGGAATATTAAAGGATTATTAGTTATTTTAACACCTCAAGAGATGACAAAACCGTTAGAAGTAGCAAAATCAATAATAGAGGTTAAAAATACACATAAAGACCTCAAGATCAAACCTTTAATTACATCATTTGTTGGTGGGGTCTCAGTAAAAGGGGCAAAAAGTTATCTAAGAAAGAATGGAATTCCCTCTTACATAACCCCTGAAAATGGAATAAAAGCACTTTCTTACTTGTATAGATATTCCCTATTAAAAGTTAAAGAAGAATACGACGAATATGTCCAAAAAGTTAGAGAAGAATTTTCAAAAATAAAAAAAGAAAACGAAGAAATAATTAAAAGATTGCTATCAAACCCTAACGAGTATAATGTAAAAAGTGTTTTAAAAATATATGGATTTCCAGTTCCAGAAGGATACTTAGTCAAAAGTGAAGATGAAGCAGAGCTCTACTGTAAAAAATTGGGAAAATGTGTTATGAAGATCGTCTCACCACAGATATTGCACAAAACAGATGCTAAAGGAGTTATTATAAAACCAGAAAATCCAAGAGAGGCATTTAGAACTTTAATTGAAAATGCAAAACGTTATGCTGAAGAGAAGGGCATTAAGGACTTAAAGATCGATGGAGTTTTAGTTGAAAAGTATGTAGAAAGAGATAAAATGGAAATCATTATTGGAGCTAAAAGGGATGAGATATTTGGATCTGTTGTTATGGTAGGATTAGGGGGAGTTTTTGTAGAAGTTTTAAAAGATGTAAGTTTTGGAATATCCCCAATAACGAGGGATTTTGCATATGAGATGCTAAAAAGTTTAAAATCATATAAAGTTTTAGAAGGAGTCAGAGGAAGGCCAAGGAAAGATATTGAGTTTGTAGTTGACTGTTTAATAAAAATAGGCGTGTTTATGGATATTCATGAAGAGATAAAAGAGATGGATCTAAATCCTGTTTTCGTGTTTAATGATGGAGAAGGAGGGTGTATAGGAGATGCTAAGATAATATTGGAATAACAAAATAACGAAATAACAAAACAATAAGAAACACACACCAAAACCCAATAAAATAAAAAATAAATAAAAAAAAGAAAAATAAATAAGAAGTAATGATTAAAGCAGTTTCTTTAAAGCATCCTCAGCAGCGAGAGAAAGTGGTTCATTAACCATCGAGACAGGAGGGGCATAGCAAAACTCCATATTTACAATTTCCTCAGCATTAACTTTTTTAAATATTGCTATGGACATTGCATCTATTCTTTCAGCAACTCTCTCCCCACCCACAATTTGACATCCAAAGACAGTTCCATTCTCGCTGAATATCATTTTTATCTCGATTTCTTTTCCACCCGGGTAGTATCTTGCCCTTGTAAGACCCTTAGCCCTTCCTATAACAATAGGAATTCTTTTTAAATTAGCAGAGAAAGCGGTTAAACCTGTTCCACCTATTTCCAACTCTCCTATCTTGCTAACTGCTGAATTTAGAACTGGGTAGAATCTTGCATCTATTCCAGCGATATTCTTACCTGCAACTTTTCCCTGCCTTACAGCAGTTGTTCCGAAAGGAGATAGGGTTTTCTCTCCAGTTATAAAGTCAACAACCTCAACACAATCCCCAACAGCATAGATATTTGGTATGGATGTTTGCATCTTTTCATTAACCTCTATTGCAAATTTTCCAATTTTACAGCCGGCTTTTTTAGCTAACTCAATATTTGGCCTTACACCAGTTGCCATAATGACCATATCTGCCTCATAAACTTGATCTCCTACACATACCGCTTCTACTTTTTCTTCTCCAATGATTTTTTCCAAAGGTTTGGACAATATAATTTTAATTCCTTCTTTTTCTAAGTATTTTTGAACCCTCTCAGCCATATCAGGATCTAAAAATCTTGGCAACACCTGCGGAGCCATCTCTACTACTAAAACATCCAAACCTCTACATTTTAAACCATAGGCCATTTCCAAACCAATAGCTCCTGCTCCAACAACTACTGCCTTATTACACTTCTCTTCTTCAATATATTTTAATATATTTCTTCCATCTTCTATACTTCTAACTTTAAAAACTCCTTTTAAATCTTTTCCTTCAATTGGAGGAATGAAGGGCTCTGCTCCCATTGCTAAAACCAAATAATCATAGTTCATCTCAAACTCATTTCCATTCTTATCTATGCACTTTATTTTGTTATTTTTTGAATCAACATCTACAACAGCAGTTTCAGTAATTACATCAATATTTCTCTCTTTTTTATAATCCGCTGGTGTGTGCATAACTATATCATCAAAACTCTTTATTGTTCCTTCAATAACGTAAGGAATTGCACATGGAGAATAAGCTATCTCTCTTTCTTTTGTTATTACCACTACTTCAATATCTTTATTATATCTCCTAATAGTTGATGCAGTGGTTAATCCGGCTGCTCCACTTCCAATTATCACAACTCTCATATCTTCACCATTCTTAGTTTTAAACTTCAAATTGTTTTCGTTAACCAGTTTTATTTATTTTTTATGTTTTTTAGTTATAGATCTTTTCTATATTTTTTAAAATTTGGAGTGTATATTTTTTAAAATTGCTATTGCGTTAAATGTTTTTGAAGTATATATGCTTAATGCTTGACTCTTTTTATTTTAAATTGTCTTCATTTTCATCATATTGTATTAAATTTTAAAAGTATTCAAGTCATTTTTAATACCAATATGATGAAAAAGTTTAAATAGTATTACAAACATTTAGTATGATGTTAATTAAAATAAATAATACCAAACAGAAAATTAAGGGTGAAACGATGCATATACCAGATGGCTACCTTGGGCCAATAACTTGTGCCTTCTTTTATCTGATAATGATACCAATCTGGTATAAGGGAATCAAAGAGTTAAAAAAATTAGATCCAAGAAAACTGCCACTATTAGGGGTGTTAACTGCATTTGCATTTTTGGTTATGATGTTCAACCTACCAGTTCCTGATGGAACAACTGCTCACATGGTCGGAGGGACATTAATTGCAATTTTAATGGATAACCCATGGGTTGCGACGATAGCAATCTCAATAGTGTTGGTTATTCAGGCAATATTCTTCGGAGATGGAGGAATTACTTGTATTGGAGCCAACTGTTTCAATATGGGAGTTGTTTTGCCGTTTGTAGGTTATTATGTTTACAAGTTCTTAAGAAACAAAGTTGGAGAAGTTATTGCAAGTGGTATCGGGGCTTATGTTGGAATTGTTACCGCAGCAATTTGTGCAGGGTTTGAATTTGGACTACAACCATTTATAGAACCAGGATACTGTCCTTACCCATTTACTGTCTCAGTTCCTGCAATGGCTATTGCTCACTTACTAACGGCAGGTCCTGCAGCAGCGGTAGTAACTGCAATAGTTGTATGGTATGTTAGGAAAGTTAGACCAGATCTATTTACCTCAAAAGAACAGCAAGTTAGTGGGGTGAATGCATGAATTGGCAAGACCCTCTTGTTAAAAAGTTCCTATATGTGATTATTGCAATGATCATCTTATGCCCTCTCGGTATTTTGCTTGTTTGGAACTATGGAGATGCTTGGGGAGAATGGGATCCTCAGGAATTGGCGGAAAAAGTAGGAGAAAGTAAAGTCAGTGGAATGCTCCACTTAGCAGATATTTGGAATCATGCTTTACTTCCTGATTATGATGTTCCCGGCTGGGACGATCCATTCCACGCTTCAATTGGATATATAATCTCTGCAATTGTTGGAGTTATACTCTGTGTTGGAGCATACTATGCCCTTATAAAGTTTGTAAATCCGAGAGCTACAACAGGATAATCTTTCAATAATTTCCCCAATTTTTGTTTTTTAACTCCCATTTTTAATTTAATTTTTAATTTAAATGTTGAAAAAAGGAAAAGAGATTAAAAAGAGGATGAGAAAATTTGATGGAGACGAATAACAGATTAAAATGATGTAATTAATTAAAATGATATAAAAAATGTAAAAGATTAAAGATTAATATTAAATGATGTTATTTTATATGTTGATCTTATATAGTTGTTATTTTTGCCAGTAAATTTAAACGATTTGATTAATATTATTTTATTAATAAAATTGGGTTGTTTTTTATCTTAAAACTTAAAAACCTACAAAAATGCTTACATATGAAAAACATGCAAACAAATAATATTTAAAATCTAATTAAAAAGTTCTAAGCATTAAAACATGGATTTGGAGAGATTATGGACAACAAACTGTTTGATAAAACAATAGAGCATGTAATAAAGTATCTAAATGAAAGCATATTTTTTGAAAAATACACGAAAAGTGAGGGTCTTTTGCAGAGTTTAGAGAGTAGAGTAAAGATCATATCCCTTGTTATTTTTATAGTTGGGAGTGTTTTATCTAAACATATTCTAACCCTACTGATCTTCAATGCTATTGCACTACTTCTTGCATACCTTTCTAATATTCCGATGTATCAATATTTGAAAAGAGTTTATGTTTTCATTCCGATCTTTGCAGGGCTTATTGCAATTCCTGTAATGTTTAACATCATGACTCCTGGAAAAGACCTCATTGTTTTGTTAAACAATCCTCACATATCTATAACTTATGAAGGTGTTAAATATGCAATAACCTTCACCCTCAGAGTGGCAACCTGTGTATCCTTTGCTGTGCTAATTCCAATAACAACTCAGTGGAATAAAGTTACCTCAGCAATGCATAAGTTGGGAATTCCAGAGGTCGTGATCACAATAACAAACCTTGCCTATCGATATATCTTTCTATTATTGAATTTTATATTAGATATGATGTATTCAAGAAAATCACGAGCAATAAAAAAACTTGGAATGGTAGAAAGTTGGAAGGAAGCAGGAAAAGCTATCGGTGCTTTATTTATAAAAACGTATCAGATGGGAGAAGAAACATACTACGCAATGCTTTCAAGAGGGTATACGGGAGAAATAAAACACATATATATGGAAAAGATCACGTCAAAGGATATTTTGTTTTTAGCATTCTCCATAATAATCACAGCAATATTAGTATTATTCGATAGAGGGGTAGTATGAAAGAGATCTATAAGGTTGTTGATGTATCCTACAAATATCCAAACGGATCAACTGCACTGGAAGATGTAAATTTAAACATATATAAAAATGAAATTGTGGCTATTTTAGGGCCAAACGGAGCAGGGAAAACAACTCTACTAAAAATCATGAATGGATTAGTGTTTCCAAGTAGTGGAGAGATTTACTTCGAAGGGAAAAAACTAACTGACGAGATATTAAGAAATAAAGAATTAATGAAAGAATTTAGAAGAAAAGTTGGATTTGTTTTTCAAAATCCTGATGTGATGTTATTCAACCCAACTGTCTGGGAAGAAGTTGCTTTCTCCCCTCTCCATCTCTACTCAAAAGAAAAAGCAATAGAAAAAACAGACGAAACACTAAAAAATATGAAGATCTATCATCTGAAAGATCGACATCCCTACAATCTAAGCGGAGGAGAGAAAAAGAAGGTGTCAATATCTTGTATCCTCTCCGTAGAGCCAGATGTTATTTTAATGGATGAGCCAACCTCTGCATTAGATCCAAAAAGCAGATTAGAGGTTATGGATCTAATAAGATCATTTAAAGATAGTGGAAAAACCGTTGTTATCGTAACCCATGACCTAAATTTGGCATGCTTAGCAGATCGTTGTTATGTATTAAATAAAAAAGTAATATTTGATGGAAAAGTTAAAGATCTTTTCTCTTTAAATTTGGATGAACTAAATTTAGATGTTCCAGATGTTTCTAAATTATTCTTAAAACTTAAAGAGAGGGGTTATGATGTTGATATTCCCACAACCATAGATGAAGCAGTAGATTACCTCTCAAAGATTATGCCCCAAAAAAACAAAAAATAAATGAAAATAAATAAAAACAAGAAATTAAATAAAATTGCCTAAAAATATTAGATACTTATAAAAATTCATAAAAATATTTATGAGAGGGATGTTAACGTGATCTTCATAACAGGAACTGATACAAACGTTGGAAAAACCTACGTCTCTTCAATATTGGCCAAAGAGTTAAGTAAAAAGGTTAAAGTTGGATATTTAAAACCTATCGAAACAGGAGGTAGAGAAGATACGTTAACTTTGAAAAAAATGTTAAAAAACGATGATGACTTAGATCTAATGAATCCAATTAATTTAAAACTTCCTCTCTCTCCAAATATTGCCTTTGATGTTGAAAACTATCAGCTAACGTTAGATGAAATAAAAAGAAAAATACTACAATCATACAACATATTAAAGAGAAAATATGCGTTTCTAATTGTTGAGGGAGCTGGAGGAGTTTGTGTTCCTATAAAAGACAACTTTTTAATGAGTGATTTAATAAAACTTCTGAATTTAGATGCAGTTATTGTCTCAAGGCCAAATTTAGGAACTATAAATCACACCCTCCTTACTATTGAACATTTAAGAAATAAAGGAATAAACATTAGAGGAGTTATTATCAACTGCATGACAGATCTTAACGAAGTTCTACACTACGAAAAAACTTTTGAAACCATTGAAAAATTTGGAAACGTGGAAATAATCGGCATTGTGAAAAATAATGGAGATTACGATATTAACTTTAAAAAGATCTTAAAATAATTTTAATTACTGTTCAAAATTCATCATTGTTTTAGCGATTCCCATTTTCATAACCTTTAACTTAAAAAGATCTGTCCAATATTCTTTAAATTTTTTCATAGAGTATGGCTCATAAATATAATCCACATCTACCTTAGCATCAACCAGTATTAACCCATCAGGAGGAAATGTAGGGACACCTTCCTTATGATCCTCTCGTAATAGTTTCTCAATCCAATTAACTGGCCTTTCTCCTCGACCTACAAGATCCAAAGCCCCAACTATCTTCCTAACCATATTCCAGAGAAAACTTTTTCCAAATATATCAAGTGTTATATAAAATTCGTTCTCAGAGACATCTATTTTAAATATCGTTCTAATTGGGCTTCTGTCTTTTGTTCTATCTCTTTTTGATAAATTATGAAAAGAATGTGTTCCTATCAAAATACTTGCTCCCTCTTTTATGGCTTCAACATCATACCCCATATTTGGGAGAACATATCGATAATGCCTATATCTCACTTCCGGAATTTTCTCTATCTCCCTATAACCTAAAACCCAAATCCCCTCATTCTTCAATTTTGCATTTATGTATGAGGGACTTGGTTCTTTTTTTAATTCCACCACAACAAAATTTCCGAGTGCAGAAACACCCTTGTCTGTTCTTCCTCCACAATAAATAATCTTCTTTCTTTTTAATAAATTAATCTCTTCTAACGTGTTTAAAATAATATCGCAAACCGTTTTTCCGTGGGGTTGTGTTTGAAAGCTGTATCTTCCATCATAGGCAATTTTTAGAATATACATTTATTCTCACCTTCTATCGTATCTATTATTACATATATTTATATAAAAAGATTAATATAAAATGATCAATGAAATATTTTAAATTACAACTTTTTTTAAACTAAACGAAAATTGCATATATAGGGATAAGCAAATTATTTATATATCTCACTTATCCATATTAATTTTTATTAATCAATTAAAAGGAGATATTATGAAAAAGTTATTAATATCCTTTATTGTGGTATTGTCAATAACCTCAATAGTCCTCGGAGAGATTTTTATATCTGAGAATAGCTCCTCCAACATTATAAAAGAAAATAAAAAAGAAGATAAAAATAACTCAAAATATATTGAAAATAACTCAAAGCATGAGGTTAAAAACCACAATATTAAAAACAATAATGAAAAACCCATCATACTCGTACATGATGTATCTCCAAAATACTTTAAACAACTAAAAGAAGTAATTAACGTTATCAACAAATATCATTATGCAAATTATACGATGTTGTTTGTGATTCCAGACCTTGAAACTCCTCCCAGTGGTGGAAAATGGGATCTGAGAAGAAACAGAGAGTTTGTTAAATATCTTCACGAGTTGGAAAGAGAAGGATATAAAATTGAACTTCATGGATATAAGCATACATTCCACGAATTTAACTGTCCAAAAGATGAATGTTTAGAAAAATTACATAATGCAGAAATTATAATGAGGGACTGTGGATTTGACAACCTATCCTTCTTTATCCCACCCGCATGGGCTTTAAATAACGACTCACTTGAAGTTTTACTCAAACACAACTATACCGTAATCTTAACCAATGAAATAATCTACCCAAATGGCACAACTAAAAAGATTATGAATAAAGAATATACTTGGTATCTCAAAAAAGAATATGTAAACTTATACTTAATAAAAGCAGAAATAAACTACCGCTACGCATTAAAACATCACATTCCATTCTATCTTTCACTACATCCGCAAACCATCACTTATGGTGGAGGATTGGAATTTCTAAACAAATTTTTAAAATTTATAAATAACTCCCAATCCTCAAAACCATAATTTATTTATAATGAGGCATTAAATCTTTAACATAAAATTTTTGGTGAAAAGATATGATATGCATAATTATGGGAAGCGAAAGCGATCTAAAAATAGCTGAGAAGGGAGTAAAAATATTAAAAGAGTTTGGAGTAGAATTTGAAGTAAGGGTTGCCTCAGCACACAGAACTCCTGAGTTAGTTGAAAAGATTGTTAAAACGTCGAAAGCAGAGGTTTTTATAGCGATAGCTGGCCTTTCAGCACACCTTCCCGGAGTTGTTGCATCCTTAACTACAAAACCAGTGATAGCAGTGCCAGTCGAGGCAAAATTATGCGGATTAGATGCATTGTTAAGTGCTGTTCAAATGCCGCCCGGAATTCCTGTTGCAAGTGTTGGAATAGACAGAGGAGATAATGCAGTCCTTCTGGCATTAGAGATCTTAGCATTAAAAGACAAAAATATAGAAAAAAAGTTAATTGAATATAGAGAAAAAATGAAAGAAAAAGTTTACACCTCCGATGAAAAAGTCAAAGAAATGTTTAAATAACCTAAACTATTAAACTAACTATTAAACTTTTATAGGTGTTGTTATTGTTAACTTTTTAAATTAACAACTTCCATTGTAAAAATTAGAGAGGGAGTTAACATGCAGAGAGTAAACCCAACAAGAATGGAACTTCTAAAATTAAAAAACAAAATTAAATTGGCTGAAAAAGGGCATAAATTATTAAAACAGAAAAGAGACGCTCTGATTATGGAGTTTTTCCAGATAATTGAGCAAGCATCCGATCTTAGAGAAAAGGTAGAGGCAAAATTAGAAGAGGCATATAAAGATTTAATTATGGCAGAGACCGTTATGGGAACCTTGGCTGTTAAAGAGGCCTCATTCGCAGCAAAAAATGAAAAATTAGAAGTTGACATGGATACAAAGAATATTATGGGAGTTACTGTTCCTACTTTTGAAATATACAATGTTAAAAGGAAGGTTGGAGAAAGAGGATATTCCCCTTATGGAGTTAGCTCAAAATTAGACGAATCTGCTAAAAAATTTGAGGAAGCATTAGAACTAATAACCGAATTAGCAGAAATAGAGACATCTATTAAACTCTTAGCAGAAGAGATCATAACCACAAAAAGAAGAGTTAATGCGTTAGAATACGTCATAATCCCACGACTAAAATCTCTCAAAAAATACATCTCAATGAGATTAGACGAAATGGAAAGAGAGAACTTCTTCAGGTTGAAATTAATTAAGTCAAGAATTGAAAAAAGAGAAGCGGAAGGAGAAGCATTATAATATTCAAGTTTCAATCGATATTTTTTATAATATTTTTTATAAAGGTGAGCTTGTATGGTTTACAGATTAGTCGGAAGGATCTCAAAATTAGAAAAAAAGATAAAAGAAGAAGAAGTAAAATGCGATTTGATAATTAAAAATGAGGCAAAAATAGAACCCATAGTCGCAGAAGAAGATGTCGAATTAAAACAGGGAGATATAAAGCCCATAAAAATTAAAAAAATCAAGATCCCTCCAATGTCCGTTCTGCTCATTTGTCCATACGGAAGACATAGAGCAGGACAAGTTATTGCAGTTGGAGAAGAAGTTCCAATGCCCATAGAAGTAGAGAGAGAAGTTGATATGGCCACATTTGCCTGCGGTATGGATGGGGAAGTTAAAAAAGGAGATTTAATTGGAATGTTGCTTATGGTTTCAGCAGAAAAAAGAAATAAATAATTAATTTTTCCAAATAACTATTTTTAATCTTAATTATAACTGTTTTTTAACCTCTTCTGCTATAACTCTACTTAATATCGGAGGAACACTCCCTACCGAACCTTTTAGTGAAAAGGTTCATCAAAATGGATGCGTTGATTAGCTTCGCTAATCAACGCCTCTTATAAGCTCTTTTTAACCTCTTCTGCTATAACTCTACTTAATATCGGAGGAACACTCTCTCCAATTTGATTATAACAACTTCTTATACCTCCAGCGAAGAGATGATAATCAGGATAACTCATCAATCTTGCCTGTTCTCTTACGGTTAAGAGTCGATCTTCATATGGATGAATGAAAAATCGTTTTCCCATGACGGTATCTGAAAGTTTTAGAGGATGTAAACGTATATAATTTCCTAATCTCCTATTTGCTCCTTTAAAGTATATAAACGCATCTCCCCATCCTAATTTATGAACTTTTTTTCTAAATCTTGAAGGAAGGGCTGAGAACTCATGATTTGGAACATCCCTTCCCTTATACATCAAATCCCCTATTGCTTCAATGACGTTCTTTCTTTCCGACTTTTCGGGACATATCTCAATATTTGAAACAAATACTCTTCTTCTTACAGAGGGATTTCCATAATCCTCAGCTCTGAGAGTGTTGAAATACACATCCTCGTATCCTACATCTCTAAACTCCTTTATTATCTCTCCTTTAACATCTTTAATCCCTGGAACATTCTCCATAACAAAAATTTTCGGTTGTAAGTCCCCAACGATCCTTATATACTCTAAAACTAATCTCCCCACGTCATCTCTATATAATCTATTGTATGGATTCTTCTCTCTTTTTGGATTCGCTCCTGTATAACCCTCACATGGGGGTCCTCCGATAACAACGTCTATTTTTTTATTTTTTGCGAATTTTTTTATATCCAATGAATGAATCTCTCTTATATCATCGTTTATAATTATTGGAGATAATTTTTCGGTTGTTTGGTTTAGAGTTCCCAACTCTCTTAACCATCTTAAACTTTCTTCGTCAAAGGGACACTTAAATGAATAAATTCCAACATATCCCTTTAATTCTTTTAATCTATATTCATTGTATTTTATTTTTTCATATATCTGCCCATTAAAATTTAATGCATAGGAGAAAGCTGCATCTTCATTTAACTCAACAGATACAAGAGGTTTAAACCCTTCCTCAACAAATCCCCTTGAAAATCCTCCACAACCACAAAATAGATCTACGAATTTCAAAATATCACCAAATTTGAGTTTCTTGTAATTTATTGTTGTTTTTATGTTTTTGTTTTATAATTCTTATTTTTATTAAAAAACTATATTTTCACATCTAAATTTATGATTAATATTTAAAATATTGTTTAACATTAAACTTGTTAAGATAAAGGGATTTGATTCAAAAAAGATTTCCAAAAATAATTAAAAAAATCATAAAAACATAGGGAATATTTATTTAAGCTTTTTTCATTTCAGCTTTTATGTCTTGATAGATCTTTGTCCACTTTAATTTTCTTGGATTTCTTCCCATTTTGTAGCTTTTTTCACATTTTGATGAGCAGAAATACAACACAGTTCCATCTTTTTCTACAACTATTTTTCCTTTTCCCGGTTCAATTTCATAACCGCAAAAGCTACATTTCTTCCATTCTGGCATATCCATCCCTCATTTAAAATTGTTAAGAGCTGTTAAGATTTTGGTTAAATTTTAATTATCTTCTTCTGTCTAGTGGTCTTGCTTCTCTTTCTGTTTCTCTTAGCATTATGATGTCTCCAACTTTAACAGGACCTTTAACGTTTCTGACTAAGACCCTTCCCGTATCTTTTCCTCCTAAAATCTTGCATCTAACTTGAATAATTCCTCCTGTAACTCCTGTCCTACCAATGACCTCTATAACTTCGGCAGCAACTGCCTCTTTATAAACAAATTCATCCTCCATCTTCTCACCTAAATATATTAAAACTTAACGTCATGGTGTTTTAATTTTAAAAAAGAGTTAAATTATAAGATAGAATAAATAATTTTATTCTTTTAAAGCATTTATTTTTTCAATTAATGCCTTTAACTCATCAGCATCTCCTTCTTTAACAATTGCAACTGCTGATGTAGCAACTTCCAACCCAGCAGCTTTTCCTAAGTCCTGTTTTGAAGCCACATAAGCGTATGGAATTCCTTTCTCTTCACATAAGTATGGAAGATGAGCAACGACTTCTTCTGGTTTAACATCTTCAGCAATAACAACTAATTTTGCAATTCCTCTTTCAACTGCCTTTGTAACTTCGTTAGCTCCTTTTTTAATTTTTTGTGCTTTTGCAATTGCATCCAATAACTCTTTTTGAATTTCTTCTGGAACTTTAAATTTTACATAAACTGCCATATTTTCTACCTCCTTCATCTTTTTAAAAATTGAGGGCAATCCGGAGGGAATTGCCCACTCCTATGGGTTTATTATCTTAACCCATAGTTGTCATCGTGGTTTAGAATGAGTATATCAACTTATCGACTTTTAATATATAAAGGTTTTGGAGTTTATAAGATTCTCTCAATCGGAACAACGAGTATATCTCTTGCCCCCAAAGCATGGAGTTTTGGCACTAATGAAAATATTTCATCCTCATTTACAACTGCATGTATTGCCACCATTTCATCGTTTGATAACACTTTTGAGACCGTTGGGCCTGCCATTCCAGGTATAAGTTTTTTAATCTCTTCAACCTTATCCTTTGGAGCATTCATCATAATTAATCTTTTTGTTTCAGCAAATAATGCACTCTTTATTGCAAGGACTATCTGATTTATTTTCTCTTTCTTTTTTTCATTTTCTAAACTTTTTTTATTTGCAATTAGCCGAGTAGTTGATGAGACAATTTCATCAATCACTTTTAGACGATTTAATTTTAAAGTTGTCCCTGTAGAGGTTAAATCACTAATCAAATCAGCTATTCCAATAAAAGGAGCGATCTCAGTTGCTCCACTAAGCTCTATAATCTCAACTTTTTTATTTAATTTATCAAAATATTTTTTTGTTAAATTTGGAAATTCTGTAGCTACTCGCATTCCTTCTTTTATATCTTCAACACTGTTTATATTAGAGCTTTCAGGAGCAGCTAAGACCAATTTTGCAAATCCAAACCCAAAATCCAAAAGTATATCCACCTTATCCTCAACATTTCTCTCCAAAACCAGATCATAACCAGTAACTCCTATATCTGCAACACCATCAGCCACAAACTCGGGAATATCTCTCGCTCTCGCAAACATTACCTTAATATCTTTATCCACAGTATTTGCAAATAAACTTCTCCCTTTAACTGTAATCTTTAACCCTGCCTTCTCTAAAACATCCATAACCGGCTCAGAAATCCTTCCCTTGTTTGGAAGTGCAAACATTATCATCCTATCGATCCTCTCTTTATTGTAGTATTGCATCTTACCTTGTATATGTTTTTTATCATTAGTTTTCCTCAATTAATTTTGTGTTTATGTTTTTTATTTTACATCTTTTTCTTTGAATTTCTTTTTTTATTTTTTCTCCACTAACCCTTAACAAATTTGAAACGCTTCTTGGAATCTTTCCGTTATCAGATAATATCTTTGCAATAATACTCGAAAGAAGGAATATCGCATAAATATGCTCTGCTTTTGTTCTGTGAATGTGATGCGGATAAATATTCAACTCATCATACTCTTTAAACTCGCTATTATTACACTTATAGTTTTTTTCAATGTATTTTCTTAAATATATGAGAAGTTGATGTAATTGAATCAACTCATCTTTGTGCATTTAAATCACCAAATATAATTAGTGATAAATTGGCTGGCTTTTTTACGATATTTGCATGTTTACAAAAAATTAGATTTGTCTTTTCGTATAAATTATCTACCATCTTTTGATTTATATCTCCTTTTATAATAATAGCGTCTATATTTTCATAATCATTAATTTTGTTATACACTTCTTCAATGTTGATTTTTTCTTCTACATCTCCACAAATTATAAGCAGTTCTGATTCATTTAACTCTTCAAATTTATCATAGAACTTTTTATATTTTTTGAGTAGAGGATGTATCTCTTCATTTCTCTCATTTAAAATTTCAGAGATGCTTGTTTTAATTGCCTCCTTGCATAATTTATCCTCTACCTTGTCTATTCTATCTATCTTACATGTTTTTTCTAATTTAGTTTCTGATTTATATCCTTCTTTTAAATCTTTTGTAATCTGTGGTAGAATATGTTCAACTGGAACTTTACTTCTTAAACACTTCATAATCTCTTTTTTAGAGAGTTCTTCAACTTCTCTACCCTGGGGGGCCCTTGCTACAAAATCAACATCACAAACTTGAAGTAGTTCTTTCAAAATTAGTTCTCCTCCTCTATCTCCATCAGTAAAAACAGTTATTATCTTTTTCTTACTGAGATCTATTATTGTCTTTGGAACTGACGTTCCTTCAACAGCTATAACATTCTTGATTCCACACCTTAATAGGTTTAAAACATCTGCTCGTCCCTCAACAACAATTATATCATCAGAGGTATCAACTGCGGGTCCAGCAGGAAGTTTTTCAGGGCCATATTCAATTATCTCTCCCATTCTTACGCTCTCTTTAACTTCTTCAACAATTGTATTTATATCAATGTTATTCATAAGTTGTTTTAAAATTTCTTTTGCCCTATCAACAATATAATCCCTCTTCTTCTTTCTTATATCCTCAATATCTATAACTTTTACAGTAGCCACACACGGCCCAACCCGATCTATTGTTTCCAAAGTTGCTGCGAGTATTGATGTTTCAATCCTATCTAAACTTGAAGGAACCGTTATTTTTGCTATTGATTTTCCATTTATATTCGATAATTCAACGTCAATTCTTCCAACCCTTCCTGTTTTTTGCAATTCTCTAAGATCTAATTCATCTCCTAACAATCCTTCCGTCTGTCCAAAGATTGCTCCTATTATATCGTGCTTTTCCACGTACCCATCAGCAATAAGTTCTGCATGAATTATGTATTTTGTAGTTCCAAGATCCATGATAATCACCAATTAAATAATGCTACCTGTCTCATAACTGTGAGAGAACTCTCCCTACATTTTAATAGAATACATTAAAGTATAAAAATTATTTTCTAAGGTTGTTAAGCCAATTGAATATTTGGAGACAAAAAACCAAAAAGTATTTATAGTAGTTCTACGTATGTTATTTTTGCCTTCGGTTGAGCGGCCTTGGTGTAGCCTGGTAACACACGGGCCTGCCACGCCCGGACCCCGGGTTCAAATCCCGGAGGCCGCACCACTGGCTTCAATTAGTCAGTGCTTGATTTGGACATGCGCCGGTGGTGTAGCCTGGTATCACTCTGGCCTTCCAAGCCAGCGACCCGGGTTCAAATCCCGGCCGGCGCACCAGAATTTTATTTTTATTAAGAAAAGCACAATAATATGAAGTGGATGTTTTGATATTTTATTTAGTACTTTATTTTTATACATCATATATTTATTTATGTTTATATTTTTTTATAGATATATATTGAGGAATGGCTATGCACGTATCGGCAAAATTGCAACTTAGAATTCCGAAAGAAGTTTGTAAAAGTATGGAAGTAGATAACTACACTAAGGGAAACTTTAAAATAATTCTAAAATGTGAAAATAACACTTCAACACTAATAATAACAACAAACACAATAGGGTCTCTAAAATCAACACTTGATGATTTCTTCAGATGTTTAAATGCAAGTTTAGAAACTTACAAGATTTTAAAACAAATAAGCAATAAAAAATAAAATTAAAAATATCTACAAAAATACAAAAAACAATGACCCCTTTAATTTACTTCTACCTATTTTTTATACTACAACGAAAAGGTTAACTTTAAATATAAAAAATTTTCTTATCTTTTTTACTTACTGATTTTTTAATATTAAGGACAGGATGGTGATATGAATGAGAAATATAATCGTAAAAAAATTAAACGTTGAGCCAATAGAAGAAAGACCCGTCGAAATCGTAGAAAGAAAAGGATTGGGGCATCCTGACTCTATTTGTGATGGAATAGCAGAGAGCGTTAGTAGGGCATTGTGTAAGATGTATCTTGAAGAATTTGGAACTATTTTACACCACAACACGGATCAAGTTGAACTTGTAGGTGGGCATGCATACCCTAAATTCGGCGGAGGAGAGATGGTAAATCCAATATATATTTTACTCTCTGGAAGAGCCACAATGGAGATCGTTGATAAAAACAATAACAAAATTGTGAAGTTGCCGGTTGGAACCACTGCCGTTAAAGCAGCTAAGGAGTATCTAAAAAAGGTTTTAAGAAATGTTGATGTTGATAAAGACATTATTGTCGATTGCAGAATAGGACAGGGAAGTATGGACTTAGTTGATGTTTTCGAAAGACAAAAAAATGAAGTGCCATTAGCCAATGATACATCCTTCGGTGTTGGCTATGCTCCTCTTTCAACAACAGAAAAATTAGTTTTAGAAACAGAGAAATTTTTAAATAGTGATAAATTAAAGAATGAAATCCCTGCCGTTGGAGAAGATATAAAAGTTATGGGTTTGAGGGAAGGGAATAAAATAACTCTAACGATTGCAATGGCAGTGATTGACAAACATGTGAAAAATGTTGAAGAATATAAGGAAGTCATAAAAAAGGTCAAAGAAAAAGTTGAAAGCTTGGCTAAAAAAATAGCTAACGGATATGATGTTGAGATAAATATAAACACCGCAGATGATTACGATAGAGAGAGTGTTTATTTAACAGTTACCGGAACCTCTGCAGAGATGGGAGATGATGGTTCAGTTGGTAGAGGAAATAGAGTTAACGGGTTGATAACACCATTCAGACCTATGAGTATGGAGGCAGCGAGTGGTAAAAACCCTGTAAATCACGTTGGTAAAATCTACAACATCTTAGCCAATTTAATAGCAAATGATATTGCCAAATTGGAAGGGGTTAAAGAATGCTATGTTAGAATATTAAGCCAAATTGGTAAGCCAATCAATGAACCAAGAGCATTGGATATTGAAATAATAACTGAAAACGGCTATGATATAAAAGATATTGAGCCAAAGGCAAAAGAGATAGCTAATAAATGGTTAGATAACATCATGGAAGTTCAAAAAATGATTGTTGAGGGTAAGGTTAACACTTTCTGATCTTTTTATCTTTTTTAATATGGTGCTTTTTAATATATTATTAGCCCTATTTTTTTAAATTTTATATATCTAAAATCTATTTTTTATGCTGGCATCAAGTTCGTCTAATGAATAAACATCTAATTCTCCCGTCTTAACTGCTTCTATTGCTTTTACAGCAGCTTTTGCTCCTGGAATTGTTGTTATATATGGAATTCCTAAATCCACTGCCGCTCTTCTTATATAATATCCGTCTGACTTTGCCTTTTTTCCTGAAGAAGTGTTTATTATTAAGTGTATCTTACCATCTCTCATTAACTTTATAACATTGTCATTTGGGCTTTCAGATATTTTTTTGACAAGTATTGCAGGAATATTATTTTCCCTCAAAACTTTTGCAGTTCCTTCTGTTGCATATATTGTAAATCCAAGCTCATGAAGTTTTTTAGCAACATCTACAATTTGCTTCTTATCCCTATCTCTAACGCTTATAAAGACGTTTCCAAAAATCGGCAACTCCATATTTGCAGATAACTGAGCTTTGTAATATGCTTTTCCAAAGTCCTTATCAATTCCAATCGCCTCTCCAGTGGACTTCATCTCTGGCCCCAATACAGGATCAACACCCGGTAGTTTCAAAAACGGAAAGACCGATTCTTTAATTGATACATACTTTGGCTTAGCAATCCAAACCTTCTCAGCAACTTTTTCAACATCATAGTTCTTAATCAACTCCTCCAATTTTTTGCCGAGCATAATCTTTGTGGCTAACTTAGCTAATGGAATTCCAACTGATTTACTCACATAAGGAACAGTTCTTGATGCCCTTGGGTTTGCCTCCAAGACATAAACAACTCCATCTTTAACTGCATACTGCACATTTAAAAGTCCTACTATGTTTAAAGCCCTTGCTAATTTGGCAGTGTAATCTATAACTGTATCAATGATCTCCTTTGGCAATGTTTGAGGAGGAATAACTGTTGCTGAGTCCCCGCTATGCACTCCTGCCTCTTCAATATGCTCCATTATTGCCCCAATTAAAACACTCTCTCCATCACAAACAGCATCAACATCTAACTCAATGGCATCCTCCAAAAACTTGTCAATTAATACAGGATGCTCCTCTGAAACTTTAACCGCCTCTTCCATATACTCAATTAACTCATCCTCGCTATAAACAATTTGCATTGCCCTTCCCCCCAAAACATAGGAAGGTCTTACTAAAACAGGATAACCGATTCTTTTGGCTATTTTTAATGCCTCTTCCTTTGTAAAGGCAGTTCCCCCTTCTGCCTGTGGAATATTTAACTTCTTTAAAAGCTTTGAAAACTCTTCCCTATCTTCAGCAACATTTATATTTTCTGGGGTAGTTCCTAAGATATTAACTCCCGCCTTTTTTAACTTCATAGCTAAGTTTATTGCCGTCTGCCCACCAAATTGAACTATAACTCCCAATAACTCTCCTCTCTCTTTCTCTCTCTCGGCAATGTTTAATACATCTTCAAAGGTTATCGGTTCAAAATAAAGCTTGTCTGAGGTATCATAGTCGGTTGAAACCGTCTCTGGGTTGTTATTTACAATTATTGCTTCAATTCCCATCTCCTTTAAAGCTAAGACAGCATGAACACTAGAATAATCAAACTCTATTCCTTGTCCAATTCTTATGGGTCCAGAACCAATGATTATAACTTTCTTTCTATCTGATGGATTGCTTTCATCCTGCTCCTTATAAACAAATGTCTCATAGGCAGAGTAATAGTATGGAGTTTTTGCCTCAAATTCAGCAGCACAGGTATCTACCATTTTATATAATGGGATTATGTTTAACTTCTTTCTCAAGTCCCTAACTTCTATCTCATCCATTCCTAATAAATTAGCTATCTGCTTATCAGAGAATCCTAATTTTTTTGCTTTTAATAACATTTCCTTTAATTTTTCCATATTCATATAATCACCTTATTTTTCATTTTCATAATCTTTTAAAACTATCTCAACTTCTTTCTTTATTTTAGGAAGGTCTTATTTAACTATCTTCCAAAGAAGGATATAAAATATTTATGAATTAAAATATTCCTTAATCCTACCATCTCTTTCCATGGGACATTTGGATATTCCTCCCTAAAATCTTTGCTAATATATCTTGATGCCTCTCCAATAATTTCTAAAGCTCTAATAACAGCGTATCTTACCATTTTATTGCTTATAAATTCATTATAATCAATATTTTTGGTAAATTCGATAACATCATTAGCACTCTCTAAGATATCATATAGGAATGCTTTAACATCTCTCTTAGACATAAATTAAATCCTCCTCAATGGATTTTTTTACATAAGGATTGTGGATTGAGTTTTTAGTTATTAAATCAACTTTTAATCCTAAAATCTTTTCTAAATACTCAATCAACTCCAAATACTCTGAAAATGAAGGGTAGTTGTTTTCATCAAACTCAACCATAATATCAATATCGCTCTTTTCAGTTTGTTCTCCTCTTGCATAGCTACCAAATATAGCGATAGATTTAACTCTATATCTCTCTTTAAGTTCTTTCTTATGCTTTCTTAATATCTCCTTAATCTCAGATAAGGTTTTCATAGTTTCACACAAATTTATTCCTCTTTAGCTCTCTTCAAAGCTAAAAGCCCATTAATTAAACATACGATTCCAACTAAGGTAACTACTATCCTTCCAGTTATTAAAGCTAATAATGTTAATGCTACAAGTATAAGATTCATCAGAATTATTATTCTGATTTTGGTTTCTTTTTTCATAAATATCTCCTTATAGCTTTGAAGAATTAGGTAAGTATATTTAAGCAATTTTTGCCTTATCTAAGTTTTTAATCTTCTTTAAAATATTGCTAATTACTTTTTCACCAGCATTCCATAGTTCAATACCAATTATATTTCCATCTTTATCATACTCTATCCAAACATCTTCATCAATCTCATAGGTATCACTAACTTCTCCCTCCTTAATTAAGACATAAAGAATATCTGACTTTGGGTCGTATCTAATTTTCATAATTCAATCCACCTTTTAGTACCAGCCCTACAAGTCCTTAATGCTCTCTTTTAATTTCTCAAGTTCTTTCTTCATATCTACAATATTCTTAATCTTCTTAATGAAAAATTCATCAATATCTGTTATCTCAACTATTTTTTCAACGCTCCAACCCTTCTCTAACGCTTTGGCTATAACAAACAGCCGTTCATCTGTTGGATTCTTTAATATCTCCTCTATCTCTTCATCACTATAATCTTTATCCTTTCCGTCTCCAATTAAACCAAATCTTCCAATGTCCAAACTTCTAATTGCCTTTTGTAATGCCTCTTCAAGTCCCCTACCGATTGCCATAACCTCTCCAGTGGATTTCATACTTGTTCCTAATCTCTTATCTACTGTCTTAAACTTATCAAATGGCCATCTTGGGATTTTTACAACAACATAGTCCAAAGTTGGCTCAAAGCTTGCCGGTGTTTCCTTTGTAACATCATTTAATATCTCATCCAATGTCTTACCAATAGCTATTTTAGCGGCAATTCTTGCTATTGGGTAGCCAGTCGCTTTACTTGCCAAGGCAGAGCTTCTTGAAACCCTTGGATTCACTTCAATAACTCTATATTCAGTCATCTCCTTATTTACAGCAAATTGTATATTGCATCCTCCCTCAATTCCCAAATGTCTTATAATCTTTATAGCAGCGTTTCTTAGCTTTTGATAAAACTCATCTGGAAGTGTTTGGATTGGAGAAACAACAATACTCTCTCCAGTATGTATTCCCATTGGATCGATGTTTTCCATACCACAGACAATAATACAAGTATCTTTTCTATCTCTCATAACCTCTAACTCAAACTCCTTCCAACCTAAAACACTCTCATCAATTAAAACTTGGTTGATTATAGAATATTTTAAACCTTTTGAGGTAATATCTATTAACTCCTCTTTGTTGTGGGCTATTCCTCCTCCAGTCCCTCCTAAGGTAAATGCAGGTCTTACAATGACAGGATAGCCAATTTCCTCAGCAAACTCAACCGCCTCATCAACAGAATTAACTGCCTTACACTTTGTAACTGGCTCATTAATCTCTGCCATTGCCTCAGCAAAAAGCTCTCTATCCTCAGCTATCTCAATGGTTTTTATATTTGAACCAAGAAGTTTTATTCCATATTTATCTAAAACTCCTCTTCTATGTAATTCCAAAGCTAAGTTAAGCCCTGTCTGCCCTCCCATAGTTGGTAAAATAGCATCTGGTCTCTCCTTCTCAATGATCTTTTCAACGATTTTAGGATGTAATGGCTCTAAATAAACCTTATCTGCCATGTCCGTGTCTGTTTGAATTGTAGCGGGGTTTGAATTCACTAAAATAGTATAAATTCCCTCTTCCTTCAAGGCCTTACACGCCTGAGAGCCAGAAAAATCGAACTCTGCCGCTTGCCCGATAACTATCGGTCCAGAACCAAAAACCATTACTTTTTTAATACTCTCCATCAATATCCACCGTAATAATATTTTGGTTGATTTTATTATAATTAGGTTTCTTTATTTCTTTGCATTTTATCTTGGGCTTGTTCTTATTTATTTTAATTCGTCTTAACACGTTTATTTTAATATGATGTTTTTATACAACTAATTCGTTAATTTTTTGGAATGGGTATTTACATATTTAACTTTTTACTCTCACATTTTTATGGGATGAAGAAGATGGTCTAAACTTTTTAAAATTGCATATCTACCTATAACTTTAAGTATCCTTTTCCTAATAATCAATTAAGGTTTTTAAAGTTAATGGTTATATATGGTGAAAACATGGAAGAGAAGATTTTACCAATTGCATTAAGAAATGCCATCAAATATAATGGAAAGGCAAATCCAAAGGCAGTTTTAGGAATATTTTTATCAGAAAATCCAGAATATAGAAGTAAAGCAAAAGAACTATTGCCTATTATTGAAAAAGTTGTTGAAGAAGTTAATAAACTCTCATTAGAAGATATTAAGAAAAATCTGGAAGAGATAGGAGATAACTGCAAAGATAAAGAAAAAAGAAAAAAAGATAGAGATTTGGAATTACCAGATGTTAAAGATAAGGTAGTTATGAGATTTGCTCCTAATCCTTCAGGGCCTCTACATATAGGGCATGCAAGGGCAGCAGTTCTAAACGATTACTTTGTTAAAAAATATAATGGAAGATTAATTTTAAGATTAGAAGATACAGACCCAAAGAGAGTTCTACCAGAGGCATATGATATGATTAAAGAGGACTTGGAATGGTTGGGAGTTAAAGTTGATGAAGTTGTTATACAATCAGATAGAATGGAAATTTATTATGAGTATGGTAGAAAATTGATTGAGATGGGAAAGGCATATGTTTGCGACTGCAATCCAGAAGAATTTAGGGAATTGAGAAATAAAGGAATTCCTTGTAAGTGTAGAGATAGGGCTGTTGAAGATAACTTAGAACTTTGGGAAAAAATGCTCAATGGAGAACTTGAAAATGTTGTAGTAAGATTAAAAACAGACATAAAGCACAAAAACCCATCAATTAGGGACTTTCCAATATTTAGGATTGAAAAAACTCCACACCTAAGAACTGGGGATAAATACTGCGTTTATCCTTTAATGAACTTCTCAGTGCCAGTTGATGATTATTTATTGGGAATGACACATGTTTTAAGAGGAAAAGACCACATTGTAAATACTGAGAAGCAAGCTTATATTTACAAATACTTTGATTGGGAAATGCCTAACTTTATCCACTATGGGATTTTGAAGATAGAAGATACTGTTTTAAGCACCTCTTCTATGTATAAGGGGATTAAAGAAGGTGTTTATGAAGGATGGGATGATGTTAGGTTGGGAACTTTAAGAGCTTTAAGAAGAAGAGGGATTAAGCCAGAGGCAATATATGAGATAATGAAGAGAATTGGGATTAAACAGGCAGATGTTAAGTTCTCTTGGGAGAATTTATATGCTATAAACAAGGAGCTTATAGATAAAGATGCAAGGAGATTTTTCTTTGTATGGAATCCGAAGAAACTTATTATTGAAGGAGCTGAGAAAAAGGTCTTAAAACTTAGAATGCATCCAGATAGACCTGACTTTGGGGAGAGGGAGTTAATATTCGATGGAGAGGTTTATGTTGTTGGAGATGAGTTAGAAGAAAATAAGATGTATCGGCTGATGGAGTTATTTAATATAGTTGTTGAGAAGGTTGATGATATTGCATTAGCTAAATACCACTCAGATGACTTTAAAATAGCAAGGAAAAATAAAGCTAAAATTATACACTGGATTCCTGTAAAAGATAGCGTTAAAGTTAAAGTTTTAATGCCTGATGGGGAGATAAAGGAGGGCTTTGCTGAAAAGGATTTTGCTAAGGTAGAGGTTGATGATATTATTCAGTTTGAGAGATTCGGATTTGTAAGAATCGATAAAAAGGATGAGAATGGATTTGTATGCTGTTATGCACATAGATAAGAGACATTAACTCCTCTTTCAGAGGCAATTTAATGCATCGTCTTTGATGATACTGAGCAATTATAAAAATAAATTACACCTGTATTTAAAATATATTTAATATTTAAAAATACCTTGTTTAAAGAAAATTATGGGGTAAATTCTAAAAACCCCTTTGCGTATTATAAAATCTAAACAGTTAAAAAAACTACTTGGTGATGTTATGAAATTTTTAGGAAACGATACGGTTGAAATAAAAGATGGGAGATTTTTTATAGATGGGTATGATGCAGTTGAGTTGGCTGAGAAGTTTGGAACTCCTCTCTATGTAATGTCAGAAGAACAAATAAAGATAAACTACAACAGATACATTGAAGCATTTAAAAGATGGGAGGAGGAGACGGGAAAAGAGTTTATAGTTGCCTATGCATATAAGGCAAACGCAAATTTGGCCATAACAAAATTACTATCTAAACTTGGTTGTGGAGCAGATGTCGTCAGTGGAGGGGAGTTGTATATAGCAAAGTTATCAAATGTTCCTTCAGAGAAAATTGTATTTAACGGAAACTGTAAAACTAAGGAAGAGATCATAATGGGAATTGAGACAAAGATAAGATCTTTCAACGTCGATAGTATAAGTGAGCTAATTTTAATCAATGAGGCAGCAAAAGAGTTAAGAGAAACAGCAAATATAGCATTTAGAATAAATCCTAATGTTAATCCAAAGACACATCCAAAGATCTCAACTGGCTTAAAGAAGAACAAGTTTGGTTTAGATGTTGAATCAGGGATAGCTTTGAAAGCAATAAAAATGGCAACTGAGTTGGAGCATGTGAATGTTGTTGGAGTTCACTGCCATATTGGTTCTCAATTAACAGATATAAGCCCATTTATTGAAGAGGCAAGAAAGGTTATGGATTTCGTTGTTGAGTTAAAAAAAGAAGGAATAGAGATTGAAGATGTTAATTTAGGTGGAGGTTTAGGAATTCCTTATGAGAAAGATAAGCAAATTCCAACTCAGAAGGACTTAGCCGATGCGATAATAAACACCCTCCTTGAATATAAAGACAAGGTTGAGATGCCAAACTTAATTTTAGAGCCAGGGAGAAGTTTGGTAGCAACTGCCGGCTATCTATTGGGAAGAGTTCATCACATAAAAGAAACACCTATAACAAAGTGGGTTATGATCGATGCAGGAATGAACGATATGATGAGACCGGCAATGTATGAGGCATATCATCACATAATAAACTGTAAAGTTAAAGATGAAAAAGAAAAGGTAAGTGTAGCAGGAGGTTTATGTGAGAGTAGTGATGTTTTTGGTAGAGATAGAGATATTGACAAACCAGAAGTTGGGGATGTATTGACTATATTTGATGTTGGTGCTTATGGAATTAGTATGGCTAACAACTACAACGCAAGAGGAAGGCCAAGAATGGTTTTAACAAGCAAAAAAGGAGTATTTTTAATTAGGGAGAGGGAGACGTATGCTGATTTAATTGCTAAGGATATAGTTCCTCCTCACTTGTTATAATTTAGTTTTTAATTTTATTTTTATTTATTCCTTTATTTTTTAAATTGAATATATAGGGATGTTTATGGATTTAACAACATTCCTTATTTTTTTAATGTTAGCTGTCTTTACTATTTATAAATACTACTCCCTAAAAATAAAAAAAGAATTTGAATCAAAATTCCAAAAATGGAAACAAGAGGAAGAAACAAAAATAAGAAATGATGCAATTCAAAGGTGATCTAAAACAATACTTGGAAAAGTTGGAGAGCAGTTAGCACCACTTTTGTTATTTGAAAATTATGGCATAAATCTAAAAGATATAAGATTCTTAGGTTCTCCAGTTGATTTTATAGTTTTTAAGGGACTATATGATGGAAATCCAGAAGAGATAATATTTGTAGAGGTTGAGAGTGGAAACTCAATTTAACTCCAAGAGAACGAATGATTAAAAAATTAATTTAATAGAGAATAAAAAAGTATCGTGGAAAACCTTTCATACAAGAACAGAAATAAATAAAATACTATATATCAGATAATAATAACCTTTAATGAATTGGAGGAGGTATTTATGAACTTAAAGAAAAAAATATATCAAACCATTATTATCATTCTACTACTGATCTTAATATATGCAATCGCTCCTGTATTGCATCCGTTTGCAATGTTCTTTTATGCAAACCCCATAATAATTGAAGTTTTTGCTATTTTTGCTTTGATAGTAGTGGTTTGGGCCTATAAAAATAGATCCTTGGAGGCACTTAAACACACTGCAACAGCAATCTTAATCATTTCAATAATCTTATCTCCACTCCTTTATTATACAAACGCATGCTCATTAACAACACTACAAAAAGAACATATTCCAAATAATATTAAAGATTTTCAAAAACTGGATTTTAGAAATGGAGGATATTTGAGGGTTTTACCTAAAAAAGTGGCTGAGACGTATATGATCTCTTCATTAGAGTATCCAAGATACACGATTGGAGAGGTTCATATAACTACCTTCAACAATTCGATGTTTTGGTTTTCTTATTTAGAACCGGATGGGTTGTTTAATAGGATTATATTGAAATCAAGAGGAGTATTTTTAATTCCTGCTAACACCACTGAAAGAGTAATTATAAGAAAAGAAAAAAGGATCGAATACACTCCCGGGCAGTTGATCACTGATAACTTATACTGGAAGCTTTATAGATTTGATTATTTTGCCGACTATGGAAAACCGAGAGTTGTTGTTGAAAATAGCCATATCTATACAATAGTTCCACAGATAAAGTATAAATTTCACCTGTTTTATACGACACCCTATTGGAGCGGAATTGTTGTTATTGACGAAGATGGAAATATGAGATACTATTCAAAAGAATCAGCATTAAAGAAATTTGGCAGTTGTGTAATATTTCCTGAAAGTTTAGCAAAAAGAATTATTGAATCACAAAACTACTGGAAAAATTCAACTATTGAAAATATTCTAAATTTATGGCTAAAACATGAGAATGAAATAGAACTCGTAGATGCTGATGGAAATAAACAACCATATTTAATTATGGTAAATAATAAACCGTATTGGATTTTTGCTGTGGAGCCGTATGGAAGGGCTTATGGTATCTCAAAGATATTTATAATAAGTATGGCTGGAAAGGTGGAGGAGCGTAAATTTAATGAACCGAAGATAGGACCAATCAAAGGCATGGATTATGTTCAAAAGGCACTTCCAACTTATGATTGGGACAAGTTTGAGATCGTTGAGCCACTCCCAATATTTGTGGGAAATAAGTTGTATTGGAGATATGTGATAATTCCAAAATCCGGAGGGGGTGTTTCAAAGATCGTTTTAGTTGACGTCGATACTGGAGAAGTTAAAATATTTAATTCAACTGAGAGTTATAAAGCATTTATACTTGGAAAGAGCGTTAAAAAATCTAAAAGTGTTGTTATCAAAGAGATCATAACTTATGAAAAATTCGGAAATACTCATTGGATCATTGTTTTAAGTAATGGATCCTATGTGGACCTCTCCTCTGAAAATATGAGTGCTGATAAAATAATAAAAATAAGCAATTTGAAGGTTGGAGAGACGTTTAATATTAGCAACTAAATTTATTATTTCTATTTGATTTTATCCATTTTCCTTCTTTTTTATCTTTCTACCTTAAAATAACATATATTAGAACGAGAAAAGTAATTATAGAGCAGATTGTTGGATAGATAGAATAGTAAGTTATTTATATCGTTTCAGATTAAAAAGTAAAAAAGAAAAAAAGTTTCTGTTAAATCCTGAAATTTGACATTTTAAATATTCGCTGGGATACCATGGAAATTTTTAAACTCCTTAGAAAAGACGAAAAAATGCTCTATTTGATGTTTATAGGAATGGTAATGTTTCTATTTATATTTATTCCCTTTCTTAAATTTAAGATGGTGGGGTCTGATCACACAATAAACGCATATCCAAGTTTATCGGCAGTTTGTGGTCTTTTACTTGGGCCAATATATGGATTTCTTGCAATCTTTCTTGTCGATCTTACCTACTTTATTTTAAATCCAAAAGCATTTTATTTTGGAATATATTCATTAATTCCTCCAATTTTGTCAGTTATCTCTGCTGGGGCGTTATGTGAAGGAAAGTGGAAGTATTCTGCACTTATCTTGATAGTGGGGCTTATACTGTTTTACTCCACAGATGTTGGAAGGGAAGTGTTCTATCATCCTTTCCTTACGATATTGGCTTTAATTTTAATACTTCTTTTTAGAGATAAAGTTAGCAAGATGTTGTTTAGCAAAAACTTTGAAGAGGTTGTTGTTGGAGCAACGGTGTTATCCTTCTCCTCCGTTATGGTTGATCATCTCTATGGTTCAATTTTGGGGATTGTATATTTACACATCCCAGCTAAGGATTACATTGCGGTAATTCCTGAGTTTATAAAGGAAAGAATAATCATGACTATAATAGGGGCATTTTTTGTAATATTAATGATAGAAACAAGCAAATGTTTTTTAAAAAATGCAAAAGAGTTGAGAGAAAAACTTTTAAGAAGTTATATTGACGAGGAAGTAAAATATAGATCTACTCAAACATCAAATATAAATAGGGAGTTGTTAGAAAAGTATAACGTCAGAATTCCTTCGGAAGATGAACAGAAGGAAATACTAAAATCCATTGTTGAAGTTATGATGGTAAATAACAAAAAAGGAGAAGATTAATAACCTCATTTTTATTCTTTTATTATTTTTTGTTTTTATTTTCTTTTTTAGGTTTTATAGGAGCGTGCTTTCTTTTATCTTTTCTATTACCTTTGGAATATTTCTTTCTTTAATCTCTTTTAGATCTTCCAATGCTTTAACAATTTTATTGATCTCATCAGCGAATTTTCTATCTGAAGATGTCAAGTAAACGATCTCCTTCTTTGCATAAGATTGCTCCACAAGGGAGTTTTTATGAACCACAGATAAACAATCCACTCCCAATATCTTCTTAATGTCGTTTATAACCCCCTCTGGAAGATCATCTGACTTGTTTATAACGAAACCAGCCGGAATACTTTCCAAGTAGTTTTTTCCAATTACTATGGTATTTATTGCTCCCTGCAAACTTGGTCCAAAGGCAGTATAATCCAAGACAGGGATGAAGTAGTCAGAAAGTCCTAATGCTAAGTATGTCTCAACCCCTGTTGACGTTGAAGGAGCATCAACAAACACATAATCATAATTTCCAAGGTCTTTAAATCTTTTCAACACATTTATATCAAATTTTAAATAATCAGCAAGGGATTTTCCAACTGAGAGTAAATCTATATTTGTAATTGGTGTTTTTACAATTGCATCAGTAATTGGACGGTTTTCTTCTACAACATCTGCCAAGAATATATTCGTTTTTACATTTAACAGATGAGATAATGATTTCGAACCAATGTCTCCATCTATTAGTAGAACTTTTTTTCCCTTCGTGGCAAGAGCTGCTGCAACATTTGCAGTAATTATCGTTTTTCCAGTCCCTCCTTTTGCTATTGAAAATGTGATTACTTTCATATTAGTTCACCTAATTTATGATATATTACGTTAATTTTAATTTTGTTCTTGTCCAATAATTTGTATAGTATAATTTATAATTATATCGATTTTGGTATCAATTAATTAATGTTATTTACCTATCTTGCATAATTAGTGTTATTTATATTTTTAATCTTATTACTCTTACGTATTGTTGATTATTCTATTCTTCTTTTTATCTTTTCTTTTTTATCTTTCCTTGTCCCCAAGCATTCCAATTATAATTTTTGGAATCTTTGCTTCTTTCCATTTTGCCTCCCATTTCATAATATTTTCTATAATCTCTATTGCCTCTTGGCCTTTCTTAGTTAGGTAGTATTTACTCCCATCTTTTTGAATTAAATTCTCTTCTTCCAACTCATTTAATCTCTCAGCCAAAGTTCGAGTGCTTACACCATAACCTTCCATATCTAACGCGTTTTTTATACTGGTGAAAGAATTAACACCCTCTTTAATCTTGTATAATATTTCAATAGTCCCCTTTTTCCCAAGCACATTGAAGATCGACATGGTCTCACTTTTCTTTAATTTTTTCTTTAATTTTATTTTATAATTCTATATCAACTTATATTAATTTAATTAACTTTGTTTATATTTTAATAATTTTACTTTTATTTATTATTTATGATCAAATGCCATTATTTTAAACAGTTATGCATATTTGAGTATTTATATTTATCTTCATTATTACTAATATTTTCATATTTTTAATTTTTTATTGTTTGATTTTATTGCCTTTAAGAATATTTTGTCTCATCCTATTTATATGTATATTCATTTTTATATATTCATTCCTATATTTTTTACACATATGTTTAATATTTAAAATTTGATATACTTTTTAATATACTGTGGTTATTTACTTTATGGTTATTGATCTTTTAATAACTTTTAAATAAACTAACTTTTTCAAATGTATTTTTTATAGTTTTAATTTTTTCAAGTATTTTGTAGGTTAATTTAATACATTTAAAAAGCATAGTTTAAAACTTTATAATAGCCCTATTTAAAACTTATCTAATTTTAATTTTTATTTTTTAATTTTTATTCAATTTTTGATTTATATATTTTTAAATGACGTTATTAGAAAACTTTATATATTTTATACTATCATACTACGGAAGGAATATTCCTTCCGTATTAAAACTGTTTATCTGAAGTTTTAAATAAAAACGGAAAAATTTACGGTGAAGAAAATGAAAATGATAGAGATAATCTTGGATGGGGAAAAGCTATTCCAGTGTTTAAAAATTTTAAAGAAATATGTATTGTTAGATGAACACATAGTTTATGAAATAAAATCAAGTGAAAATAAAAAAATTAAAGTAGAGTATAGGGGACAGGTTTACGAGACAACTGTATTAAAAAACGCTATAAAAGTTGAAGCAATAATCCCTGAGGAAAGTATAGAGCAAATTATAGAAGATCTAATGGAGATAAATAAAAATGGAATAAAAGCAATTAATATATATGATGTTATAGATACCATTCCAAAAATTAAGACCCAGAAAACTAAAACAGAAAGAAAAATTGAGGAAATTGAGAACTTAACAAGAGAAGAACTCTTAAAACAACTCGGTATTAGGGAGCCAGATGAAAACTTTATAGAAACGCTAATAAAAGACGCTTTCGAGTTTGAAAATGAACTAACAGATAAAGAAATAAAAGATCTCTCAACAGCGATAGAAAACAGAATAGAGGAAAGTGTCTTATCTATACTAAAAGACCAAGATCTAATCGAGGACTATGCAATTAAAGTTAAGATAGAAAAATCTGGGGGAAAGGAGTATTTATGCACTTGTGATATTCTCTTAATACAAAAGAAAACACTTGGATTTATAAAAAAACCTATAAAATTAGAACCCATTAAAAAAAGAATAATAAATATTTTAGAGAAAGAGAACGTTTCAAATCTACGTTATTCAGTAAAAATTCGGCAATATTAAGAAAAACATCAAAAATATCAGTTTGCAAATCTTAAACAGAAAAAATTAAAAAACATTAAAAAACAATTTGGAAATAATAAAAAAATAATTATATCAAAAATCTGCAACAAACTTAAAAAATAAAATAACAAAAAAGGGATGGACATGATATGCCTTCCAGTAGTAGAAAATGAAGTAGAAAAAGCTTTAAAAGTTGCCGAAGAATATTTAAAAGTTTCAGATATTGTGGAATTTAGAGTAGATATGATGAACAATGTAAAAGAGGAAGATATAGAAAAATTTTCAAAATACCCATGCATAATAACAGTTAGACCTAAGTGGGAAGGGGGCTTTTGGAAAGGTAGTGAAGAAGAGAGATTAAAACTTCTCAAGAAGGCAATAGAATGCAACGCCAAATTTGTGGATATTGAGTTAAAAGAGAAGAAAAATAAAGACCTTGTAAATTTCAGAAATGAGATAGGTTCAAAAACAAAAATTATAATATCCTACCACGATTTTGAGAAAACCCCTCCAAAAAAAGAATTAGAAGAAATAGTGGAAAAAGCTTTGGAGTTAGGAGATATAGCAAAGTTTGCAACGATGGTAAATGACAAGAAAGACGTTTTAAAAATTTTACATACAATCTATAAATATTCTGGAAATATAATCGGGATAGGAATGGGAGAAAAAGGGAAATTAACAAGAATATTAGGTATTTACTTTGGATCAGTATTAACCTTTGCTTCATACGGGGGAAAGAGCTCCGCTCCTGGACAGATAGATGTATTCTCCTTAAAAGAGATATGGAAAGACCTGGGAATTGATAAGGTGGAATAATGGACATCATAAAAGACCTTCCCATAACTGATAATCACTTACATGTTGATGATGAAAAAGGATATGGGGCTGAAAAGGTAGCAAGGATGTTTCACAATGCTGGAGGAAAAGTAATGATAATACTAAACAAGCCAACATTTGACGGAGATCTAATAAGATCTATGGATAAGTTGGTTAAAGATGTTGAAAAGATAAACAAAAACACACAAATAAAAGCATTTGGGTTAGTTGGGGTTCATCCCGCAGAATTAACATATTTAACTAAATTTATGGATCTAAAGAAGGCAAAAGAGAAGGTGATCTCTGCATTAAACTATGCTAAAAAGATTGTAGAGAAATATGACTATATCGTTGGTATTGGAGAGGTTGGAAGACCGCACTATAAAGTAGATGAGGAAATATGGAACACCTCAAACGATATTTTAAAATACTGTATGGAATTATCAAAAGATTTGGATTGTGCAATACAAATCCATGCCGAAAGTTCAACAGAAGAGCAATTTAAGGAGTTTTACAACATGGCATGTGATGTTGGGATAAATCCAGAAAGAGTTATAAAACACCACTGTGGGGATATGGTCTTAGAAGGGGAGAAATATAAAATATTTCCATCAATATTGGCCTCGAGAGTTGACGAAGAGATTATTAAAAAGTCGCTTAGGTTTGTTATGGAAACCGACTATATAGATGATCTTAAAAGGCCAGGAGTTGTTTTAGGAGTAAAAACAGTTCCAAGAATCACAAGAAAATTGTTAGAGAGAGGAGTTTTAGATGAAGAGGGGGTTTATAAAATACATAAGGATAATATTGAAAAACTGTACAATGTAGAGTTAGATTTTTAATTAATTTTTAAACTTTTATAAATTTTATAAGTTTAATTACTCCTTCCATTTTTCATAATACTTTAAATACATCTCTTTTTTTGTTATGTTATACAACCACAGCATTTGCAATCTCTGTAAGTGCTCATAATGTCTATTACATTTATGTCCCAAAGCATCGTAGTATGACCAATTTCCGGCATCATACATTGGCAAAAATGTTTCTATCGACTTTAAACCTCTTCTATATAAATATCGTGCCTCAGAATTGTTAGTTTTATCTCCAAATTCTCCTATCCATAATGTGGCTGTTATAAATCCATTTAACACATAGGGAGGGTTTTCAGAAGCATATTCTGGAAACCAGTAGTATGAATTGTTTTTGTAGTATCTTAATTTTAGCAAACCTCCCTTCTCTACTGGAACTTCAAAAGCATTTAACGCCAAGTTTGCGTATTTTAAATATCTTTCATCTCCTGTTGCTAAATAAGCTAAATAAAGAGTTTTTAAACATCCTGCTTGACATAAAGCTCCTCTCCATCCTCTTGATAAATTATAAAGTGGAAACTCAAAATTATATGTCCAAATAATAAAACTTATAGTCCTTCCATTAACCTCTACCTGCTCTTTTTGTGATTGAGATATTAAGTATTCAGTTAGGAAGAGAGCTCTTTTTAAACAACTCTCTGCCTTTTTTGGATCCTTATCTTTTAACTTAAAATATCTATAAAAACTATTTCTTGCCTCTTCATTGACGTTGTGAGGAGGTATCTGATACCCAATATACTTCCCACATACTGTTCCGTAGTAGGTTATCGGAAGTGAAACATCTTCAACACTGTAAGGTTTTGGATTTTTAAAATATTGAATAACTATATTTTCAGAGTAAGATGGTTGAGATACTCCAACGAAATACCCAAAAACAAAACTAAAAATTCCAATAATCAAAAAAGGAATAATCTTATCTTTTTCCATAAAATCACGCCAATAATACATTTAATAATACATTTATGGTTATTTTATTTATACGTATATTATAATATTTTTATGCCTCATAATACGCTGAGTTAATAACAAAACCCGTAATAAATATAAATAAAATAAATAAAAATAATAGAAGGAATATTTATTTTTTATTTATTTTAAAATTTTAAATACCTTCCAAATTTACTCTTTAAGCATTTCATTAATATCCTTCTCCATAACATGCCCCTCAACTTCAACCTTCACATTTTTAACCCCTTCCAATGATTTAACCGCTTCCTTTGCTTGAATAGCCATTGCCATAACACTCATACAGTATGGATTTGTTGGAACAATTTTAAAACTAACATTTCCTTGTTCATCCACGTTAAGGTCTTTTACAAGGCCCATATCCACAATACTTATACCCATATGAGGATCAGCAACGGTTTTTAAAGCGTTTATAACTTCCTCTTTATTAATTCCTTTTTTTGTGCTTTCGCTCATTGAAAAACCTCCTATTAATTTTGACAACGATTGTGTATCTATATGTTATGTATTATATATAAATTTTTGAAATCAAAGTTAAATTAAAATTATCAAATATTATTTCATATTACATCATTAAAGTAAAAACTTAAAAGAGTTAAAAATTAATTAAAAGAATTAATAATCTCTTATTTTCCATTTTACGTTAAATTTTAATGTTTTTATAATTCTACCCATCCAAGTGATTTTTTAATTACTTCTGCGTTTATTTTTCCTGCCCTATATACTTTTCCACTTGTCATATCATTAACAACCACAACAGCAGGAGCAAACATTCCTTTATCTATCTTGTAGAAATCATAATCTGCTGATTTAAAGACCTCCATAAATGGCTTTCCGTAGTCCTTTGATGTGCAAGATGGTAGCGACTTGCATAGGCCTTCTATATCATCATTCTCATCACTTTTTATATAGTAGAAAGTTATTCCTCCATACAAGACCATATCATTGGTTGCTCCCATCATTGCAAAGTCGTCTCCAATAATTGGAGCTATTGGTGCTAAACCTGCTGCATATTTAACTTTATTTACATCAAACTCTAAGACCTCCAACATCTTATAAGTTCCATTTTCAACTACTCTTCCACTTATTTGTATAGATCCAACTAAGGAGGCAGTTGGAGCAACTAAAAGATAAACATTTTCCGGCTCGACACCACATTCCTTGGCAACGTGATCAGCAACATCCTCATTTGGTAGTTTTGATGCCTCTAAACATAAAACAGCGACATCAGCATTATCCTCATACCCGATCTCTTCGTATGTTTTCTTTGGTTTTTTAGCCAAAGCTCTCGCAGGTCCTGAACCCATAGCAAAATATTTTCCAACTTTTAAAGCCCATCCTGCTTTCTGAGAACCTAATGTTGATATTGCAGGATGTGATGTTTTAACTTTAACAAAAGGAATATTTATCCCTTTACACTCACATGGAGACAAAGAAATACCAACGTGAGCTAATCCACCCAAACAGATCTTTGTAAATAATTTACCTGCCTCCCAACTTCCTAACACATTAACTCCACAATCTAAAACAGTAGCTCCATTCTCCAACTTTATGACATCTATATTTAACTCCTCCTTATTTTCTATCATTTTATTTACGATTTCCAATGCTTTTTTATTTACACTTAACATTTTATCACCAACGGAAGGGAAGATTTTTGAATCATTAAACCTATTTAACCTTATATAAGTTGATTCGTATTATTTTTATAATTTATGATCATTCGCAGAAGTGTGATAAGATGGACATGAAAGAGTGGAAAATTTTTTATGATAAAATAATGGATGATTTCAAGTTCAATAAAGATATGGATGTAGAGAGTGCGATAATATTGGATAAAATTTTAGAGTATGGGGATAATAAAGCAGATATAAATAAAATAAATGAAATCATTCATGGGAATGATGTTATAATCTTTGGAGCTGGACCTTCTATAAAAAAACATATAGATCTTATAAAAAAAGAAAAACTATTGGATTATCCGATAATAGTGGCTGATGGTGCATGCAAGGCATTTTTAGATGAAGGAATAATTCCTGATATAATAGTTTCTGATTTAGATGGACATTTAGATGCACTTTTAGAGTGTAATAAAAAAGGTTCGATAGTTGTAGTTCACGCTCATGGGGATAATATAAAAAAAATAATTGCTATAACTCCAAAGTTAAAAAATGTTGTTGGAAGTTGTCAAATTCCCCAATATAAGGAGATGGGTTTAAAAAATGTAATAAACTTTGGAGGATTTACTGATGGAGATCGATGTTGTTTCTTAGCCCACTATTTTAATGCCAAAAAATTAATACTTGGTGGAATGGATTTTGGAAGATATATAACAAATTATTCAAGACCTGAAATTGAGGAAGAGGTGGCGGAAGGAGACGAAATAAAAATTAAAAAACTCGAATATGCAAAACAACTTATTAACTATCTAAGTAAAAAAATTGAAATTGAATATTTAAAATAATTATATACAGTTGGATATGAAAATATCTCCTTCTAAAAAATTTAGGAAGATTTATATACCCCTCTAAATAACTAATAAAAGAAATAAAAACAAAAATAGAGTATTTTAAGATAAAATCTTAAAAAGTTAATAATTTTTATTACAAATATTTAGGATAATAATAACGATCTATTAATACCTCCATAACAATAATTTCACTTTTACAAAAAATAAATAAAAACCTACAAAAATCAATAACAATCAACTTTTCAATGTGATGAATATGATAACCGTAATAGGTTTTGGCTCTTTTGGAAGAAAAGTCGTTAATTTCATTAAAAACAAGGAACCAATTACAATTATTGACAAAAACATAGATGATGCTGACGATTTATTAAAAGAGGGAGTGAGTGTAGTCGTTGGAGATGCAACCCAAGAAGAAGTTCTAAAAAAAGCGAAGATCGATAAAGCAGATATTGTTTTAATACTAACAAACGATCCAGAGGTTAATAGAAGAGTAGCAGAAAAAGTTTGCGAACTTAGCCCAAATTCATATAAAATAGCGAGAGCGATACCGCGGTATCCAGAGTTGTATATGGGGTTAAATATAGATAAGATTATAAATATCTTAGAAAGCGGAGCGAAAGATATTGCAAAGGAAGTTGAAGACGCAAAATTAAAGAAAAAACTTATGAAGTTAAAGTCGATCCTAATAGAAGGTAAGAAAAAATGCATAAATTCAGAAAAAACAGACGAAGAAGAAAAAGCTCCTTTGCTAATTTTAACCCACGTTAATCCAGATCCTGATGCAATAGCGAGTGCAATGGCATTGAAAACAATAGCAGAAAAATGGGGTGTTGATGCAGATATTGCCTATGGAGGAAATATTGGATATGATGAAAACAAGGCAATGGTTAACTTACTTGGTATAAAACTTCTTAATATTAATGATGTAGATATTAATAACTACTGTGTTATTGCAGTTGTAGATACTTCCTCATCTAAGCAACTTCCAACAGAACTTTCTAATATAGATATAATTATTGATCATCACAACAACACAGACCTAAATGCAAAATACACAGACATAAGACCAGAAGTAGGAGCTACCGCATCTATTTTAACCCAGTATCTAATGGAATTAGAAATAGAGCCATCAAGAAACTTAGCCACTGCATTATTTTATGGAATTCAATCAGATACTGATTACTTTAAAAGAGAAACATCAAAATTAGATTTTGAAGCAGCAGCTTACTTACAAAGCCATATCGATGCTTCAATTTTAAACATGATTGAGAATCCAGAGATCTCAACGGAAGTTATGGAGGTTTTAGCAAGAGCAATAATGAACAGGAGAGTGGTTAAAGGAAACATTGCCCTCTCATATGTTGGAGAGATAACTAACAGAGATGCTCTCCCAAAGGCAGCTGATTTCTTATTGAAAATGGAAGGTATTTCTACAACATTTGTATTTGGAATTGTTGGAGATGAGATTCACATTTCCGCAAGAACGAAAGATCTTAGATTGAATTTAGGAGAGATCCTGAATAAGGCCTTTGGAGGAGGAGGACATCAAACAGCAGCAGCCGCTAAAATACCACTCGGTATTTTTAAATCTGTTTCAGATAAAGAAGCACTGAGAAAATTAGTTGAAGAAGCGATCAGGGCTAAAATATTAGAGGTTATTGGAATAAAAGAAGAAGAGAAATAATAACATACTCTTTTATTTTAATTTTTAAATTTAATGGAAGAATAAAAAAATAGAGATGTATTAAAGGAAATTAGGTTCTATCTTTTAATACTATGTTAACATCAACTTGTTTATAAACGCCTTGGTCTGAAACAACTTTTACAGGTATTTTAACAGGTGTTACTCCACTTGGTTCTTCTTGGAAGCCCGTACTTGAACCAAAGAAGAAGAATATTTCCGTTGATTTTCTTTCTCCAGTGTGTAGTGTTCCAACATCCCATTCTGATGTATAGAATTTAGCATCGATAGGTGTAACATATCTATTAAATCCTTTTCCAGTATCCCAACCTATGAACTGTGTAGCAGTTAAAGTACTCCCATCAAATGAACCATTGACTGCACATGCATAGTAAAAGTTATTAAACCCTCCTGCATACAATCTCATGGACTGGAAGTATGGATAATAATCGCCCCAGTTATTTTTACCGAGTACACTTAGACATGCATCTCCTGAGAGAGAAACATTAACTGCTGCAGCTCCTGTAACTGAGCTTGGAGCTAATATGTAATAAATGCTCGTATAGTTGTTTCCATCATCTCCTAACCATGTAGCATCTGGATATATTCCAGTTTTATTCAATACTCCTTTAAATGGTGTTCCATCGTTTGTGCACAATAAGTATGCATCATAGTTTTGTCCATTGTAGTTTAATTTTATTTTTTTCAAAGTTAATCCAGCAACTTCTGTTGCACCATCACTTTCTATTTTGACATTTGTTAATGTTGAATCATAGTAGTTTTCTAAGGTTAGTGGTACTGGAACTATGATCCTCTCATCAGCATATCGTGTATATTTATTATAGTATGAATCGTATCCCGAATCAAGCTTATAATCAGGCGTTGGATAATCTAGGTCTAAATCTCCTTCAACATCAATCTCTTTAGGAACTCCTACACCTATGGCTCCTGCAGCATAGGTTATTGAAGACGTTGTTCCTTCCAATGCTGATTTTGTGCTTTGTTGACTGCTATTGAATAATCCACTTCCCCATGCATAGAATACTGCTCCTACAACTATTGTAACTCCTAACACTATTAGTAGGGCAAGTATTGGGGATAGTGCTTTTTTATTCTTTAAGAAGTCGAACATTCATCATAACCACAAGTATTGTTCTTCCTCGGGCGTTCCATAGGGAAGGCCGTCATCGGAATTAAAGTATATTTTATATGTTGTTAAGTATTCTTTAATGTAGGTAGTTATGTATATACGAATTTCGTCTATATAAAATTTTCTATATGAATCGTAAAGAAAACTTTATATATGGAATATTAAAAAAAGGGTTAATTATATTAATATAAACATATATAAAAGAACAGAATAACACTAAAAAATTCAAAACAGTCGCTTGTTGATATAGGAATATAAACTCTCTATATCCCTAATTCCGCTATGGGTGTAGATAAAAATCTCATTTCTGATCTTTGTATTTACTTTAATCCCTCTACTTCTGAATTCTTCAATAATTGCTTTTGCAAGAGTTTTTCCTCTTCTATCGTAGTCAGTTAATAAGATCACTTCCCTAATCCTCTTTCTTATTAATTCATCAGCAATCAAATAAATTGGAGTTTTTGCTACAACTATAAACGTTCCCTCGATCCCCAAATTTTTTAAACTCTTTACATCCTTTATTCCTTCAACTATTATGGGTTTATCCTCTGCCTCAAATTTTAATTCTTCTATAACCTCCAACAATCTTTCAAACATCTCATCTTTCTTCATAGGATCTCACTTCCAAATATAAATGAAAATCTTTTATATTAATTTATATATCTCCAATTATCGGCTTTAAGATTAACTTCTGCTCTTCATTTATTATATTTCTTAGTATTTTTCCTATTAAGGATTTTTCTTCTCTACTTGCATTTTCATAAATTCCTGCAAGTAAGTATGTAAAATCCTTTAAGATCTCTGGGTTGTTTTTACTAATTTTAAAGAGTATTTTCAATGCAAGTTCTCTTTTTTCAGTGTTTAGCAAGTTTTTTATTTTGATCACACTGTAAGGAAATTTTTCTATGATGTTTGAGATCACTTCTATTGTTAATTTTTCTTCTCTTCTATGATTGCCAAGTTCTTTGAGTAGGATCGGTAGAGCGATCTCATTTGGATACTCTTTAAAAAATTCCAAAGCCATTAATCTCAATTTTTTTGTTGAATATAACATTTCCGCTATTTTTGGAACCACATAGCAGAGATGATCCTCTTTAAATTGTCCACTTTCTATAAACTTTTTAACTGCATTTATAAACGCCAATTTCGAATAATAACCTTCTGCCATGTTTATGATCTCCCCTATCTTTTCAACCATGTTAAAGGAGGAGTAAATTATAATTTTATTTGCGTTTAAAATATCCCTATCAGCCATGTCGATATTTTCTATCACTTTTATAATCTCATTTTTTAAATGTTCATCTATATTTCTATTGTTTGCAATGATGTTGGTTAAATAGATTATAAGTTCTCCATCCCTTTTTATATCATCTAAGAGTTCATTAATATTTATTAAATCTAAATTTTTAGAACCGATTATCTCTATTGTTTTGTAAAATTCATATCCGAGATTTTCAGCAATTTTCAAAGTTTTATAGTGGATATTATTATCTAAACATATTCTCGCTACGGTTTCTTCAATTAGGTTCATTGCGACATTGCATTTTCTTATTTCCTCTTCCATCATTATCATATGACGAAATCCACCCATAAACTTCTCTTCTTCTAATCGATACGCGAGGTTTTTTAGTCGTTTATGCTCATTAATCAAAAAATTTAAATGTTCTTTTTTTGCAATTTCTTTTAGTATCCTTAGGGACGAGATTTTTAACGATAAATTCATCTTTTTAGCATACATTAATGTCTTGTTTTCAATATAACTTTTTAATTCAGCATTGTTTTTAGCTATCTTTTTCAGTTCTCTTATTGCAGATGTTTTTGCCTTTCCATACCCATAATTTAAAAACTTGAATAAAAGATCAATTTTACTTTTTGAGTCAGATCTTAGAGAGATCAGCTTGACTCCAATAAACTGCTTCTCCTCATTTCCTGAATATAAATACTCTCTTAAAAACTCTCGATCATAGAATTTTGATGATAATGAAATGTTTTCTCTTAGAATAATATTTAAACCTGCTTTTCCATCAGTTTTTAGGATTTTCTTTATATCCTCTTCTGAGATCTCTGGTTTGATACTTAAAATCTCAAAGAGATGCTTTATCTTTTTGTATGAGCGTTTATTAAAATATCCCAAAATAGAAATATCTAAATGTTTTTTTAATATGGCTTTTTCATCCTCACTTAATAGTTCAACAATATCATAAATTACATTTAAGGCAAAATCTCTTTCGAGTTTTTCATCTGAGTAAAGTTTATGGGTTAATATTTCCAATATCCTTTTTGAGTCATATTTTTTCATTAATTCTTCAATGGCTGAATATTCTTTAATTGCTTTGTAAAATACATTCTCAGAATTTGCGTTTTCTAAGTATAAATATATTAACTCTTCTAAAATACTGTCGTTTATTGGCATTTTTAAGAGATTGATAATTGCATCATCTATATTCTCTGAATTTGTAAAATTTTTCAATATTTCTTCTGCCTCTTTTGAGATAGCCCGTTTTTCTTTTAAATATAAAATTATATAGGGAAGGTATCTTACAATATACTCATCATCCAATCTTTTTAAAATCAAAAAACTTCTTCTTACAAGATCCTTCACTTCTGACGAAAGTGCTTCATCTAAAAATGTTAAAGCAGTATCATCCTTATTAATCAACTTAGCCAACTTCTCATATTTTCCTTCCTTTAAATATTTAAAAAATTCCTCGCTCTCCATACTACCACAAAATATTATTAACTTTAAGAGATATATAAAACTATATTTGGTGAGATGATGAAAACAGAGATGACAAATGTAGATGTGTGTGGAGTTGTTATCGAATTGCAGAATCTTGTTAATAGCAGGTTGGATAAGGCCTTTTTAGTTGAAAGAGATAACAACAGAGAGTTAATATTAAAGCTTCATGTTCCAGAAGGTGGAAGTAGAGAACTTGTAGTAAGTGTCGGCAAATATAAATATATAACATTAACAAACTATGAGAGGGATAAACCCAAAATACCTCCCTCATTTGCCATGTTATTAAGAAAGTATCTAAAAAACGCAAAATTAGTAAAAATTGAGCAAGTGAATTTTGATAGAATTGCAATATTTCACTTTGAAACAAGAGATGGGATTTATAAATTAATTATTGAGCTTTTTGGAGAAGGAAATGTGATATTTTTAAATAGTGAAGATACAATAATCTCTCCTCTCAGAGTTGAAATATGGAGTTCCAGAAGAATAGTTCCGAAGGAAAAATACCAATTTCCACCACAAAAACCACTTAATCCTTACAATATTGAATACTCAATTGCTTATGATGTCTTTAAAGATTACTTCCTAAATAACAGGGGGGTTGAGTGTGTTAGATTAGTTTCGAGAGTTTTTGGGATAGGAGGACTTTATGCTGAAGAAATTTGTGAGAGGGCAGGGATTGATAAGAAAAAAAAGGAGTTAAGCGAAGAGGAAATAAAAATCCTATTTGAAACATCAAAAGAACTCTTCAATGAAGTATTTAACAATAGAAAACCACAAATTATTTTAAAGGATGGAGAGCATTATGATGTTGTGCCCATAAACCTAAAAAAATATGAAAATTTAGAGAAAAAATATTATAAGTGTTTTTTAGAGGCGGTAGATGATTACTTTGCCAAATTTTTAACAAACGTTGAGGTAAAAAAGAAAAAGTCAAAAATTGAGAAAGAAATTGAAAGACAGGAAAATATATTAAAAAGACAATTAGAAACGTTAGAGAGATATAAAAAAGATGCCGAAAAAAACCAGATCAAAGGAGATCTAATCTATGCAAATTATCAAATAGTTGAAAATTTACTTTCTGCTATAAAACAGGCAAGAGAAAAGATGGATTGGGCAAGAATCAAAAAGATAGTTAAAGAAAATAAAGATCACCCAATACTGGGATTGATAGAAGATATAAGAGAAAATAAGGGAGAGATAATCGTCAGATTAAAAGCAGATGTTGGAGATAGGACAATAGAAGAAAGGATCTCTCTCGATATAAGAAAAAACGCATCTGAAAATGCAGAGAGATTTTATGAGAAGGCAAAAAAACTTAAACATAAAGTAGAAGGTATAAAAACTGCCATAGAACTAACCAAGAAAAAGATTGACGAACTTAAAAAGAAAGAGGAAAAGACACTTGGAGAAGATGTCCCAGAAATGAAGAAAAAGAAAAGAAAAGAGAGAAAATGGTATGAAAAGTTCAAGTGGACAGTTATTAATGGATTTCTGGTTATTGCTGGAAAGGATGCAATAACAAATGAGATCCTCATTAAAAAATATACAGATAAAGATGATATAGTATTTCACGCAAATATTCAAGGAGCTCCATTTACAGTAATAAAAACGCAAGGTAGAGATGTGGATGAAGAAACATTGGAAGAGGTTGCTAAATTCTCTGTCTCTCATTCAAAAGCATGGAAACTTGGATATGGAGCAATTGACACCTACTGGGTTAGACCAGAGCAGATCTCCAAAACAGCTGAGAGTGGGGAATATTTAAAAAGAGGAGCATTTGTTATAAGAGGAGAAAGACACTATTATAGAAACACTCCTTTAGAATTGGGAATCGGAATCTTGGAGTATGATGGCAACTTGAAAATAACAACTGCCCCTCCAAAAACGCTGAAAAAGCATTTTATTAAGTGGGTGTTGCTAAAACCATCCAACAAGGAAAAAGGAAAAGTTGTTAAGGAATTAAAAGAGTTATTTAAAGAATATGATGTAGATGATGAAGAAATATTAAGGGTTTTACCGCCGGGAGGATGTGAAATTGTTAAATAAAGCCATTATTGTTCATCTTTAACATAATTTCTCAGGATTCCAATTCCTTCAATTTCACACTCTACCACATCTCCGTTTTTTAATTCTCCAACACCCGGAGGGGTTCCTGTTGATATGATATCTCCTTTATAAAGCGTCATTATCGAAGAAATAAATTCAATTAACTCATAAACATCAAAGATCATATTTTTTGTATTCGATTTTTGTTTTATCCTGCCATTAACTCTACATTCAATATCCAAATTCATAGGATCTATGTCCTTTACAATTCTGGGACCTATTGGACAGAAGGTATCAAACGATTTTGCCCTTGTCCATTGTCCATCCTTCTGCTGTAAATCTCTTGCAGTAATGTCATTTAAAATTGTATATCCCATTATATACTCATCTGCCTCACTTTTTTTAACATTTTTACACTTTTTTCCAATAACAACAGCCAATTCTACCTCATAATCAACCCTATTAGATATTTTCGGACGAATAATATAATCTTCATGATAAATAATAGCCGACGTTGGTTTTAAAAATATTATTGGATAATCAGGTAGCTCCATATTAAGTTCTCTTGCATGATCTACATAATTCAACCCAACACACACAATTTTCGTCGGACTAATTTCCATTCCTCCCACCTTTCAAACGTTATTACATTCTTTATTGCAAACTACGTCTATATAATAATTATCCTCGGCATGTATTTTTATCTTGTTGTTTGTTTTTGTTTTTTTGTGTTTTTGGTTTTTAATTGAGATTTTTATTTTTTATTTGTTTTTAGTGGGTTTCGAAGGGGTGGCTTATTTTATTGTTTCTTATATTTAGATGTTTTTGATTATGGAGTTTTTTTATAGTTTTTAATTTATTGAAGTTGTTTTTGAAAATCCACGGTTGATTATTTTAGTTATTTGATTTTATTAATTATTTATTGTTGTTTTTTAAATATACGTCTGAATTGTTTTGTTATAGGGTTTATAAAGAAAAGGGGTTATTTGGGGGTAGAAAAATTATGGTATAGAAAACTATAAATATCAGTAAAAATATTACAATAAAATTAAGAAAAATTGTCCTATTAAAATAAGCACGTTTCGTGATGGAAATTTACATAATCTTTAATCTTCTTATCCTTTTTAACTAAATTAAAATAAGCACGTTTCGTGATGGAAATACATATTTTCTAACATCTCCATATCCATTTTATCACCTTTTTTTTATTAAAATAAGCACGTTTCGTGATGGAAATTTGTTGTAGTTGCTTGGTAAGCAATCTGTGTTGTTGTATGCATTAAAATAAGCACGTTTCGTGATGGAAATTATAGTTTAAAGCTTTAATGCTCCCTATTTGCTCATACTTATTAAAATAAGCACGTTTCGTGATGGAAATAAGAATTGGCTTGGTCTAACAATAATCTCAATAGAATTAAAATAAGCACGTTTCGTGATGGAAATAATTCTATCGGAATTATGAATTTTAACAACGAAACTAATTAAAATAAGCACGTTTCGTGATGGAAATATCAATAACCTCGTCTGGATTTTCAATATCGTATATTAAAATAAGCACGTTTCGTGATGGAAACGCTGTAACACTTGCGAATGTTGATAATATATCCAATAATTAAAATAAGCACGTTTCGTGATGGAAATAAAACTCTTTCTAACTTTTCAATTTTGTCTTTTAGTTAAAATAAGCACGTTTCATGATAGAGATAGAAAAAATTAAAAAAATAAGTTCAATAATCACAAAAAAGTAATTTAACGCAATGTGTGATATTAGCAACCAGAAAGGTTTCACTTTATTTTCTTATATTTGATTATTCATTTTCTAAAAGGTTGAAGTCGATAATTTGAATTGGTTTGCTTAGATGTCTTCTTGCAGATCCTGGAACTTCGTAGAATCCGATTTTTATATGCCGTTCGATTTCTATTTTTTTTATGTTTTCGTATGGAATTATGATTTTGCATTTTTTACATTTATATCCAAGTTTTTTCCCTTTTGCTTTCAATGTTCCTCCACAGTTCGGACATTTTTTATCTTTAATATATTTTTTTGCCAATTTTAGAATTTTTATTTTCTCAATATTTATTTCAAGGGGATATTCTCTCACTGTTCCATAAACACCTATATAGTCCCCAACGATCAACTCTCTGATAATGTCCCTAAATCCTTTTGTGGGCTCGTATGCAATACAATCGATCTCTCCACTTCCGTCAGACATAGTAAACAAAACATGTCCTCCTTCTATATTTTTAGGATTTCTAACAACTTTTCCATAAACAATTACTCCTGTATTTGGATAGATCTCTTTAATTTTCATATTCCTTAAATGAACATCAGTCCCTTGATTTGTTTTAAAAATTGTGTATTTTTCCGGGGTTTCTCCTTTAATCATCTCTTTTGCTTTTAATAACACTTCTTTATTTATTCCTCTTATACCATAAAGGACAGGACAGGGAGTATTTGGCGTTATTAACACTTTTTCGTTTTCATAATCATAGTTATCGTAGGTATATGGAAATGTAGATTTATCCATCTCTATAACGCTTTTTTCGTCAATATTTCTTTTTTTACCCCACATTTCTTTTTTTCTATAAGTCAATAACTCGTATGTGTATGGAGGTGTTGAAGAAACAGCCCCTAACGCACCAATAATCCCTCTTCCAAGTTTGTATTTTATAAATTGCCCTCCAATTTTTGAAATAAATCTTTCAGCAAAATCAATGTCAACTATATCATATAGAACTTTTTTGTAGTATTGTTTTAGATTTTCTCTGTGTTCTTTATATTTCTCTTCGTCTATAAAAACAATCCCGGGGTTTGTGTTATCGCAATCAAAGTCAGAGTATTTTTCAACTAATTTTATCGTTATATTTTTAATCTCTTCTTTATCTTTTGATGATAAATTATCCAATATTCTAAGTGAGATTCCACCATTTCCCCGCGTTTTATATTTAACTGCTGGATTCATCCTTATCAATTTTGGAAGATCTAATGTGTATCCATTTTCTCTCAGTGTTTCAAGTAGTAGTGTGGCTATATAGGTTGTGCAGTATTTGTTTGGGCTGTCTGTATCATCTATTCCTATAAACAAGTCGATCACCTTGGGGAATAATTCTAAATCATTTAAATTGTTGAGCAGAATATTTTTTATAGGATAATTTAAAGTTTTGGTGTTAATTGGGAAGATCAAGATAATTAATTAGGAATATTAAATCAAAATATTAATAGAATATTAATTAAAATTGAAAAAGCTAAATTAAAATTAAAAAAGGAACCAATTTTAAATAAGGATTGCTGTTTTTTGTTATTGTTATTTCTTAATTTTTTATTTATATTAAGTTGTTATATTTTAGGATCCATACAACTATTGCCACTAAAAAAAACGGAAGAACTCCACAACTTAACCACTGCTTTTGATTTAAACTACTCTCTCCAAATAGTTTGGCAGATAGGTGTCCAGAGATCACTGCTCCGATGAACAAGAATATCAATGTTGCAATTCCACTGAACATTCCTAATCCAGCAGTGTATACATAATTTGCTAAATATCCGAAGACAATTCCTCCAATTGTATGAAGTGAACAGCATTTTCCTTCTAAATCCATTTTAATCCCTCTCGATAGAGTTTACTGTATAAACGATTATCTTTTCTTTTGGCCTCTTTGAATCAGTAAAAGAGTAATCAACTACAACTTCAACATCATCATTAGTAGAATAAAACTCCCTAATATTTAAAATTTTGTCTCCAACTTCTAACAAAAACGCAAACTTCCTCTTTGTTTTTAATGAACCCTTATCTATCTCTATAACCTCTTTTTTGCATTTTGGTTTTATTATGGAATAGTGCATAAATCATCCCTCAATTATAACATCAAATTCATTAAAAATCTCTTTTACATTTGAAAAATGATTATCTTTTGTTATAAGTTTCATTTTTCTATTTATTGCAATTGCTGAAACAAGAATATCAACTGCTGGAATTGGCTTCCCAATTTTTAAAAGTTTGTTTGAAAGTTTTATAGCTAAGGAATAATCTTCCTTTGATGGATATATAATTTTTAAGCCAAGTTTTAATGCCTTTGGAAATTCAATAATACTAAAAATTGTAGTGTATCCATTTAGTTCTTCATTATTTTTATATGCATCTATAAGCTTGTTTGTATCATAGATTGTCTTTTCCATTCTTCCTCCCTCATTTTCTTATATCCCTTTTCATAAACTTCTAAATCGGTCTCCTCAATGTCTTTTTTAAACTCTTCTCCAAGTTCTTCAAGAAGTTCCTCTGATGAAATTTCATAAGATTCTTCTATTTTTCTCAAATAATCGATTATTGCCTTTCTTGCAACTTCACTCCATTTTATTTCCCTATGTTTTTTCATTTTAAGATATATTTCTTCTGGAATTGATAGTGTTATGTTTGGCATGGTCTCACCAAAAGTATTTTATGTAGAAGAGTATTTTATGTGAATACACATATTTATGTGTTCTTATTTATTGTTAAAAAAATTAAAATCTAAAAAGATTTAGCCATTATAAGCCCTCTCCAATGGAGGAACAACCTGCTTCTTCCTTGACATAACTCCTTCTAAAAATACGCTCTTTCCTTCAACTTTGACGTTAAAGGCCTTCTCAAACATCTCCTTATTACCAACAACCAATGCCTCACTGCCCTCTTTCATAATATCAGTTATTAAAAAGACAATCAAATCATAGCCCTCATTCTTCAATTTCTCCTCTAACAATCTATATATATCTTCCTTTTTACTCTCAACCTCACTGACATCTATAACCTCAACCTGTCCAATTCCAACTTTCTTTCCATTGAAATCAAAGTTCTTAAAGTCCATATTAATAATTTCTTCTGGCTTTAATTTACCAACAACTGACTTTGCCTTTAAAATCTCCATTCCAAACTCTTCTATATTGCTTATTCCAGCAATCTCAGCTAATTTTTTAGCCATCTCTTTATCTAATTCAGTTGTTGTTGGTGATTTAAACAAAACAGTATCTGATATTATTGCACTTAATAATAAGCCGGCTAAATCTGCTCCTAATGTTTTCTTCTTCCCTCCAATTAAATCGATAGCATCTTTGAAGTAGAGTTCAGCAATAACTGTTGCTGTTGAACCAACTGGCTTAGCATAGTATAAAATTGGCTCAGTAGTTGTTAAACCAACCTTGTGGTGGTCTATAATAGCTATTAACTTCCCTTCTTCTAAATCATCAAGCCCTTGACTCTTTTCTGAGTGGTCAACTAAAATTATTTCTTTACCCTTAGCTGAGGTTATCAATTCTGGCTCCATAACTCCAAATTTTCTCAAAACAAACTCTGTTTCTGGATTTATATCTCCCAATCTTGCAGGATAGCAATCTAAGAAGTAAGCTAAAACAATAGCTGAGGCAATACTGTCAGTATCTGGGCTTTTATGCCCTACAACATATTTCATCCTATCACCTTTCTGTTGGTTAGTTTGCTAAAAATTTATATAATTAGCAATATATTATTAAATATTGCCCCTCAACGAAACCGACCCACATGGAGCATATCCAGAGAGTTGCGATGATAGCGGGTTCGAAGTTGAGGGGACAGTTTTTCAGTTGTGGGGATCTGGGCGCGTCGCGAGAAGAGGGCATTCGCTCAATGAGGATGATCGCGATACAGCAAGATCCCCTACACTCCTTTTCTGATTAAAGGAGGAGATAATTTCTATGGTTTTTATTTTTTATAGTGCTTAATGATTTATTATTGCTGATATTCTAATCATCTTTGGTTTATATGTCAAGTTTATAAATTCTTATAACATGCAATACCTACTAACTAAGAAACTAAAAAATATTTAAACAATTGATGTGAATATTTTGTTTCTATAATAATCTCTGTAATATGAATTTCTATAATATATTTAAGATCTTGTGTATTTGCAAAGTTAGCATTATATTGTCTTTTAAATGTTCTCCACATGCCTCCATCATCTTAAATAGAGTTTTTTGGGAGGGGGGTTGTATGTTATTTATTGGTGTGGCTGGTTGTATACACAACATCACATCCCCTATATCACTTAAATCTTTTGAAATCTCAACTAAATCATTTATTTTACTATCTTTTGTTATTACAACTTTTGCATATACATCTGTTCCCATATCATAAAATTTTTTAATTGTTTTTAACTCATTCTTGTATATTTTTTTATACTCCTCTTCTCCTATGTTTTTAAAGTGATCCTTTAATTTTATATCAATTGATGCAATGTCAAAATAGAAAATTCTTTCTGGAAATATGCCATTGCTTTCTAAAAATGTCCTATATCCAAGATCTTTTAGGATTTTTGATATTTCTTTAATTTCTTTATGATATAAAAGGGGCTCTCCTCCGGTAAATGATACCGAAAACAGATCGGGTGTTTTTAATCTATTTACTGCTTTTATAATATCTTCTACACTTTCAAGATTCTGTCTTTCAAATTTTCCACTACTTGGGTATTGCTCAACCAAGTTAACGTGTTTTTTGTCTTCTTCATCGCAATATAAACAATTTAATGGACAACCAGCAAATCTTATAAATATGAATCTCCTTCCAATATACTTTCCCTCTCCCATTATAGAGTTAAATATTTCCCTTATCATGTCTTCACCACTTTTTGAGTTGGACGATTATTTTGGATGGCAATTAACATTATAATAGCATAAAACTTAATAAAATTTAATAATAAGAAACGATGAAAAATAAAACTAAACATGTATGATATTAAAGATAAAAATATAGAAACAGAAACTTTTATTCGAAAACATTTAAATCATTTAAAAATTTTTTAAAGAAATCACAGAGAAAAATTAATTGTTAAGTTTGAAAATTTGTTTATGATTATCTCAGAACTGCTCCTTCATCAGCAGAGGTAACCAGCTTAGCATATCTTGCCAAGTATCCTTTCTTAACTTTTGGTTCTGGTTTTTTCCATTTTGATAACCTCTCTTTTATCTCTTCCTCTTCTAAACACAGATCTAATTTTTTACCTATCATATCTATTTTTATACGATCTCCATCTTCAACTATTGCTATCGGCCCTCCAGCCATTGCTTCTGGAGAAACATGCCCAATACAAGGCCCCCTACTTCCCCCGCTAAATCTTCCATCTGTTATTAAAGCCACAGAATCATCTAAACCCATTCCACATATTGCTGAGGTTGGGGCTAACATCTCTCTCATTCCTGGACCTCCTGCGGGGCCTTCATATCTTATCACAACTACATCTCCTTTTTCTATATCTCCTCCTAATATCGCATCAACTGCCTCTTCTTCACTGTTAAAGACCCTCGCTGTTCCTTCAAATTTATACATTTTTGGATCCACTGCCCCAATCTTAACCACTGCACCTTTAGGGGCTAAACTTCCTTTTAATATTCTCAACCCTGCAGTTTTATGGACCGGTTTATCGATAGGTCTTATTACATTGTAATCAATATATTTAACCTCTTTAATTATTTCCTCTACTGTCTTTCCGCTAACTGTTAAGCAGTTCTTTCTAATCTTCTCTTCCAATACCTTTAAAACTGCTGGAATTCCACCTGCTTTATGTAAATCAATTATAAAATGCTCTCCTCCAGGTCTTAAAGAGGCAATATGGGGAACTTCATCAGATAATCTATCAAAATCATCCAAGGTTATAAATCCTGGTTCTATCTCATTAGCTATCGCTGGAATGTGGAGGGTTGTGTTGGTTGATCCTCCAAGGGCTAAATCTACCAAAATGGCATTCTCAAATGCCTCTTTTGTTAGTATCTTATCAGGAGTTATGTTATTTTTGACCAATTCCACTATCCTCATTCCGCTTTTTTTAGCTATTCTTATCTTTTCAGCGGTTGTTGCATGCGAGGTTGCACAGTAGGGAAGAGACAACCCCATGGCTTCCGTTAAACAGGCCATTGTGTTTGCAGTAAAAAGTCCTGCACAACTACCTGCTCCAGGGCATGCAATATCTTCAATCTCTTTAAGTTCTTCTTCTGTAATTTTTTTTGAAAAGTATTCTCCAACTCCTTCAAATACACTTATTAAATCATATTTTTTTCCTCTTAGTTCTCCCGGAAACATTGCCCCTCCTGTAACTACTATAAAAGGAAGTCCTGTCCTTATAGCTCCCATTATCATTCCGGGAACTATTTTATCACAACTTGGAATTAAAACTAATCCATCAAATCCGTGTGCCTTTGCCATACTCTCTACTGTATCTGCAATGATCTCTCTTGATGGAAGGGAATATTTCATTCCCTCATGTCCCATTGCTATTCCATCACAGATGGCCATTGTATTAAACTCAAAAGCCGTTCCTCCATTTGCGTAAATTCCCTTTTTTACTGCCTCTGCGAGATCTTTTAGGTGAATATGACCAGGAACTACTTCGGTAAAGCTATTAACAACCCCAATGAATGGTTTTTCTAACTCTTCATCTGTATATCCACAGGCCTTTAATAAACTTCTATTTGGTGCTCTTTTTATCCCTTTTTTTACGTTGTCGCTTATCATTTTTTCCCTTCGTATTTTTGTTTTTATTTTTTAGTTTTATTTGTTTTATTTTTGATGTTGGTATTATGTTATATAATTTTTATTGTTTTTAATATAACTACATATTTAAATTATTAGAAATCCAAAAAATTTTAATAGTTATAAAATAACTTTTAATTGAAAAAGAACGATGTTATTCATACAAATTACCAAAAATTTTATATAGCATAATACTAATTTAAGTTTTAGTATTAACAGGTGGAATTATGGATGATATTGATAGAAAGGCAGTTATGTTATTGTTGAATGCCACCTTGATGAGTGAAGAGGAAATCGAAAAAACTTTGAAAGTGTTAAGACGAATGGCAAGGATTAAAAAAAGAAAAGAGAAGAATATTAAATCTATAAGGGATGTTTTAGATTACTGGGCATGTCAGGCATATAAAACATCAATGAAAGCATAAAAAGCATAAAAAGTTATAATTTGGACTTGCTATTTTATTTTTTTATTTATTTTTACTTTCTTTTATATAAGAAATGAAATAGTTAAAAGGTTATTTGCCCTCTATATTCCTTCTTATGGTTTTTTATGGTTTTATTTTTATCTCTTTATTATTAAAATATTTTATTAAAACTTTTTAAACATCTCTTCAATGATTCTCGCGAATGCAGGCCTTGTTATAAAGATCCCTATCAAAACCCCTGCTATTGTTGTTATTGCAAACCCTTTCAACATTCCCACTCCAAGAACGAAGAGAGGTAGCATTGCTGCAATTGATGTCGATGCAGACGCAAATATAATGAAGAAAGCTCTTTTAATACTTGCTCTGATCTTTCCTGCACCCTTTTTCAACGCTTCATCTGTTATAACTATCTGGTTATCAACACCAGTCCCTACCGCTGCGATAATCCCTGCAATTGATGGAAGATCCAACTTCCAACCAATTAGGGATGCAAAGCCCAGTATAATTATAACCTCTGAGATACAGGTTATTAAAATTGGAATTGCTATCTTTGGTTGTTTGTATCTAATACTAATAATTGTCCCAACCGCTATAAATGCCAGTAGTAAAGCAATGGCAGTTCCTTTTAAAAAGTCCTTACCAAACTCTGGAGATATTGTTGACATATATTCAATATTCAATTTCACTGGCAGAGCCCCTGATTTTAAAGCAGAATATATGGCCATGGCCTCATCGATCTCTTCTTTTGTTGGAGGATAACTACCAACAGTAATAACCTGTTTTGGATGAGGTTTTCCATCTGCTAAGTCAGGAGATAAGACAGGAGCGGAGATTAACTTCCCATCCATGTATAGATAAACTTTATGATATGCTTTTCCTTTTGCTACTTCTGCAAATTTTTTTGCTCCATCTAACGTAAGTTCAAAAGGAACTCCATATGCCCAGTTATTTCCTTCAGGGATCTTCTGTGGAAGTTCAACATTTTGAACATCACTTCCCGTGTAGGCAGTTATATTATCAATTTTAGCTACAAAAACCCCTTGTTGTTTCAGTATTTTAATTATTCGATCTGTGTCGCAACTTTTCGGGATTTCTACTACAATTTCATCATTCCCTCTTGGATAGATTACAACATCGTTCAATCCATTATAGTTTAATCTTTCTGTAATGATTCTAATTGTTGCTTCAATTTCTTTGTCGTTCATTGGTTTATCGGCCTTTAAAACTATGATCGTTCCTCCACTTAGGTCGATCCCAAATTGCAAACCTTTAAATGTAATGAGCAGTATTGATGCCGTGACAACTATTATTAGAAGCAAAATTCGCTTGTCTTTTAGAAGGTTCGGTATTTTCATTCATCCCACCTTTAAATGATTAAAATTTCTTACACTATTTCGTTAAATTTATATATAATGGTTGGTTGTAGATTAAACTACTCTATTTTTAAACAATCTCATTTTTAAGCAAATAGTTTTTATAATAATTTTTTCTCTTGTAGTGCATAATACTTTTAGGATGTTTCAAATTAGGGATATTAAGTATTAAATGGGTGGTTTGATTATGAAATTTGATGTTACAATTATTGGATATATTGCAGGAACATTAACGACGTTTGCATCTCTTCCTCAGTTAATAAAGTCAATACGGGAAAAGGACATGAGCAACATTTCTCTGGTTTTTGTTATAACATTCACAACTGGATTAACACTATGGTTAATATATGGAATATTAAAGAATGATTACCCAATAATAGTATTTAACATTTTGTCTTTGATGTTTTGGATTCCGATAACTTATTTAAAAATTAAGGATGAGTTGAGTAGACGTTAAATAAAAAATATTATTTATATTATATAAAAATTAATAAAAACTAAAAATTTTAATGAGCAATATTGGGGATATTTATGGATTGGAGTAAGATTGGTAAAAGAATTGCAATGGAAATAGAAAAAGAAGTTTTGCAGTATTTCGGAAGGAAAGATAGATCTTATGTTATTGGCACGTCTCCAAGTGGTGATGAGACAGAAATTTTTGACAAGGTAAGTGAAGATATTGCCTTAAAATACTTAGAACCGTTGGGTGTAAATATTGTTAGTGAGGAGTTGGGGGTAATTGATAAAGGGAGTGAATGGACAGTAGTTATAGATCCAATTGATGGGTCGTTTAATTTCATCAATGGAATTCCATTTTTTGGCTTCTGTTTTGGTATTTTTAAAAATAATAATCCCTACTTTGGATTAACCTACGAATTTTTAACTAAAAGATTCTATGAAGCGAAAATAGGGGAAGGTGCTTTTTTAAATGGAAAAAGAATAAAAGTTAAAGATTTTAATCCAAAAGATGTAATTATAAGCTACTATCCTGATGAAAACGTTGATATAAAAAAACTTAGGGAAAAAATAAAAAGAGTTAGGATATTTGGGGCTTTTGGTTTGGAGATGTGTTATGTTGCTAACGGCATTTTGGATGCGATCTTTGATGTTAGGCCGAAGGTTAGGGCTGTGGATATTGCCTCCTCTTACATAATTTGCAAGGAGGCAGGGGCAATAATAACTGATGAAAATGGAGAGGAGTTAAAGTTCGAACTCAACGCAACTGATAGAATAAAAGTTTTGGTTGCTAACAGCAAAGAGATGCTTAATATCATACTGGATATTATTTAATTATTATTTAATTTAAGTTATTTAGATATTGTTCAAGAGATCAACATTTAATAATTCCCATCATTTAGATCCTCTCCACTTTTATAGTGTTAGTTTTTTTGTGGCCAATTGGATGGCCGAGTGTAATTAGATAGATCCCTTTTCCAATTTCTTTTTTAGCTATTTCTCTACATGCATTGATTACGCTCTCCATATCTTCAAATTCATCCATTAAACAGCTTTCTACGCCCCAGACCAACCTAAGTTTTCTTAGAGTAGAGAGATTTGGAGTAGGTGCGATGATCCTATTATCTATCCTCAGTTTAGATATTAATTTGGCTGTCCTTCCTGAGTAAGTTGGAGTTATTACAAGGTCGGTGTTAAGTTTTTTGTAAAGTTCATAAACAGCATAGACAAGCCCCTCATCGATACTTTCAACATCCAACTCTATCTTATCTCCAAATTCATTATAATGTTCGTCTGCTACTTTTGCTACTTTATTTAATACTTTTATTGCCTCTACTGGATATTTTCCAATTGTTGTTTCATTGGAAAGCATTAAACAGTCAGTTCCATCGTATATGGCATTGGCAATATCCGTAACCTCTGCTCTTGTTGGAAATGGATTGTAAACCATAGAATCAAGTATTTGAGTTGCAGTTATAGATAAGATTCCGCATTTGTTTGCAACTCTTAAAATATTTTTTTGCTCTATCGGAATGTTTTCAATTGGAATCTCTACCCCAAGATCTCCTCTTGCTACCATCAATCCATCACTTTCTTTTGCTATCTCCTTTACATTTTTTAGCCCTTTCTTTGTCTCTATTTTTGATATTACCTCACAACCTCCCCCAAATTGCTTAATAATATTTTTAAGTTCTTTAACATCGTTTTTATCCCTAACAAAAGATAGGGCAATATATTCAAACTCATTTTCTACTGCAAACTTTATATTCTTCATGTCTTCCTCATCGATAATTGGAAGATCGATCTCTGTATCTGGAAGATTAACCCCCATTCCCTCTTTTATCTCCCCTCCAATCTCTACCACTGCAACAATGCCATCATCTTTTTTCTCTAAAACTTTTAATTTAATTTTTCCATCGTTAATTAAGATAAAATGCCCCTTTTCAATAGTTTTTATATCGTAGTTTAAGATAATGTCCTTGCCAATTATCACTTTTTCTCCCTTTTTAAGGATGTTATTTTTTAAATTAACTTTTTTAATCCTTATTTTTATCCCTTTCAAGTCCATTACTTTTGATATGTCATTTTTCTCAAGTATGTTTAAAAATCTATTGCAGTAATCAATCGTAGCGTGAGACATATTAAATCTAACGCCATCTATTAAATCTATAACCTTATCTAACTTATCTTCAATTGAAGGACCTAATGTTATTAATATTTTAGTTTTTCTCATTCTTCCCACCAAAATTCGTTATAAAACAAATCAAAATCCTGATTATATTTTTTACCAATCCTTAAAGCAATTTCCGCTTTTGCTAATTCCCTCCCCAGATAGGATGCGTGATCTAATTTTTTTATTAAATTTAATCTTATTGCTGTCTCATATATCTCTTTTGGTGTTTTTCCCCTAATCATTAGTATGGGATCTCTTCTTTTATTAAAGTATATTACCACAATTTCTTTATTTTTTCTATCAATCTCTATTTTAAAACTTCCTTCGTCTAATATCTGCCGTTCGTTCTCTTTGGCTCTTATCACTTTGATGGAGTAGTTTTTAAATGTTATCTCTTCTTCAAACCTTTTATCTTTGTAATTTATTAAATTAAACCCCACATCTTTCGGTAGGGAATTCCTTTTTTTAGACAGAAACATCATCTTTGATGCAATTTTAAGCTCTTTTATTGAAAATTTGCATTTTGCACTTGCTTCTGGTGTAAATAATATATTAGCTCCAATTTCAGATCCAATAGCAGTTAACAAGGCGTTGACTCCATTACTATCTGCATCAAAAAGCTCTGTTACATTCCCAACACCGAAGAACATAGGTATCTTGTTTCTCATTTTAAAACTTCTACACGCGATAACACTCTCAACAAAATTACATCCTTCATTATTTACAGGTTCTAAGATAGGATCTGCCACAATCTTTTCTATCCCTGCGTCTATTAATCTTTTTATATTGTTTTCTAATGATTTAACCTTATCTTCGATTGTTTCAGGGATATAGTTTATTTTGTAGTTTGTTGGCAATACAACAACTGCCGTCTCAGCATCTTTCAAATATGGGATCAGATCTTCCAAATTTCCGGCATCTACGCTTAGAATCATATCTGCTCCTAAATTTATAGCTTCTATTAACTCTTTGGTATTTAGTGTATCTACACTTATCGGATTATCGGTTAAATCTCTCGCAATCTTCAACATGTCTTTTATTTTATCGGTATTGTCTTCATTGCTTACCATTCCTAAATCGATCATATCTGCCCCGCTCTCTAAATAATAATTTATTTTTTCTTCGAGTTCTTTTTCTTTTAACCATGGAGCATGAACTATTTCTCCTAAAACTCTCATTGGAAAGCTATCTCCAACTTTTAGATTTCCTATTTTTATATCTCCCTCTCCAAGAGGGAGATCTTCCGCTTTTTGGATCTCTTCTTCACATCTTTTTTTGATTATCTCTAAGAGTTGCAAATCGGCATATTCTTTTGTGGAGAGTGTTATTTTATCTAAATTTTCAATTAGTATGGGAATATCTGACGCTTCTCTCGTGGATTTAAAACACCTCACTCCCGTTTCTTCTTCAACTTTCTTTAAATCATGCCTTATCAATCCAGTTACTAAAACAAAATCATAAATCTCTTTTAATTTTTTACCAATTTTATTTTCTAATGTTTTTATTTCTTTAATTATCAAATTAGGAGTTAAAAATGCTGCTACTGAAATATCCGCAATGTGAACATCCACAAATCCAAATCTCTCAACAGCTTTTTTCACTTTTTCTCCTGCAAGTTTTCCTGTTATTATTAAAATTCTCATCCTTATCCCTCAAACAATACAATAATACCAAAAAATAATATTAAATATTAAAAGTTAAGCATTCAGAAAACTATAAAACAATAAATGTTGAACCTCATTAAGAACTAAGTAAAATTTATTGTAAAAAATATTTTTATTGTAAAGTATATAATCAAAATTACAACATAATATACATAATATTAAAAAATAATATTTAAAAAAATTTAAAAAAATAATATTAATCAACTACCAATACAGGGGATGATTATGAGATTTATTGAAAAGGAAGATATAAACTTCAACAACCCAGTAATATTGGAAGCGTTTCCAGGAACTGGATTAGTGGGGAGCATTGCAGGTTTTCAAATAATAAAAGAGTTAAATCTAAAATATTTCGGATACTTTGAAGTTGAAGGAGTTCCTCCCTTAACGACGATTGAAAACGGTATTCCCTATCCTCCTGTTAGGGCATATGCAAAAGAAAATCTTGTAGTGCTATTTTCTGATGTGATAATCCCTCCAACAAAAATAAATGAACTATCAAAGTTAATAGTGGAGACATTTTTACAGAAAGATGCGGAACTTTTTATTTCGCTTGGAGGAATAATGGCTGGAAAATCAGAAAAAGTATTTGGAATTGCAAATAATAGCAAAATGATAGAATATTTAAAAAATTACGTTGAAATATTTAAATTTGGAGTTGTTGGAGGGATGAGTGGGAATATTTTAATTAGATGTGGTGATGCAGGAATAGATGCTGTTGGTTTGTTAGCTGAGACAGTAGGAATTAGGCCAGATCCTCGCGGGGGTGCTAATCTTTTAGAAATATTAAACAAAATGTTGGATATAAACGTTAATGTTGAAAATTTAATTAAAGAAGCGGAAGCCATTGAAAATAAGCTCAAAGAATTAGCAGAACAACACTTAAAGATGATGTCAAAGAGTAAAAAAGAATATCCTATGTATATATAAGCCCATAGAAAGATTACAACATTTTGCTTATTAGATTTAATTATCAAACTTTCGAATAGGTAGTTTGGTGATAAAATGAAAGTTTGTGGATTATTTGGGCTAAATGAGGCCGCTATTAACGAATTTATCGAAAATCATATAAAAACGTTCACTATAATTAACGCATTAAATTTAGATGTTGTAAAGACATTAAAAAATGGAGATTTAGTATTTATAACCTCAACACTTAGAGAAGACGTTAGAAACGGAACTGATGGAGTGCTGGGAAGGGTTATAAATGTGGATATAATTCCTCAAATAGTAAAAGGATTCGAAGAGAAAGAAGTTATTGCTGGAAGAGTAAAGTTAGAAATGCTCGGATTTGCCAAATGTGTCAAAATTGATGAAGTTAATATAGAAATTGCGTTTAAAATCTATTAAATGTTGATCATTCTATAACAATTTATAAAAAATATAAAAAATAGAAAAATTTTTAAGTGAATCAATCATATACGATCCATCTCAGAAAAGAGAAGGATAACTTTATATACTCATTTATGCATTAACTATTCTATCACATAAACATTAAAAATTCAAAACAAAACACACAATACAATAAATCCATACCTATATAGGGGATCTTAACATTTTAAATAAAGCAATTACAACCCAAACAAAATACTAAAATAAAAATTTTTAATAAAATTTTAAAATCCTAAAATACAATGAGGTGAATTTTATGGCTAAGGAGGTAGTTGAAGTATTAGTTACCGGAGGAAGAGCAACCGCAGGACCACCATTAGGGCCAGCAATTGGACCATTGGGAGTTAATGTTATGCAAGTAGTTAATGAAATAAACGAAAAAACAAAGGACTATGAGGGAATGCAAGTTCCAGTCAAAGTTATAGTAGACACTGAAACAAGAAAATTTGAAATTGAAGTAGGAATTCCTCCAACAACTGCATTAATTAAAAAAGAATTAGGAATTGAGACAGCGGCTCATGAGCCAAGACACGAAGTTGTAGGAAACCTTTCCTTAGACCAAGTTATAAAAGTTGCCAAAATGAAGAGAGATGCTATGCTCTCCTACACGTTGAAGAACGCTGTAAAAGAGGTCTTAGGAACTTGTGGTTCAATGGGTGTAACAGTTGAAGGAAAAGATCCTAAAGAAGTTCAGAAAGAAATAGACGAAGGCGTTTATGACGAGTATTTTAAAGAGGAATAAGTGTAAAAATTAAAATGAATATTTTAGTTTTATTTCTTTTTTTCTTTTTTATCTTTTATTATTTTTTATTATTTCTCTTCATTTAACTTTCTGGCTTTTATTATCCAATTTAAAAATAATTTTAACCCCCTCTTTAATTTTGTTTTCATAACTGGCTATTTTTTCAACAAAACATTCAAAGGACTGATGATTCACAACATATCCACAGACAACACCAATGATCATTCCAACAAGCACATCTATTGGATAATGCACTCCCACATAAACTCTACTATATCCAACTAAAAATGCCCAAATTAAGAAAATAGCCCCCACCTTTTTCGAATATCCAAAAAACAAAAACGTTGCAGTAGCAAATGCCAAAGCAGTGTGCCCACTTGGAAAACTTGACTCTAAACCTTTATACAACAATAGATGAACATTGCTCAACACCAAATACGGCCTTGGTTCATAAATTAGATACTTTAAAACATATGTTGAAATAACTGCAAAGATTAAAGAAGAGATTAACTTAATTCCCAATTTTTTATTTTTAATGAGTAAAGTTAATGCAGTAATCCCTACAAGAGGATAAACAGTTTTAGAAATTATAATCATAAATATATCGAGCATTGGATTATAGTGAGAGTTGATAAGATAAAACAAATAATAATTAAAGTTGCTAATTTTTATATTTTCAAAATTCATCGTTTTTATATCATAATATTTTTGAAGAACGTTTCCAAAATACGCTACTGCTAAGAATCTCGGTAATCTTCCAACTATCGTTCCAATTGCAAATAGGGTTAAATCCATTTCGAATATTCCTGCAAGCCAGGCAATAACCTTATAAGGCAGTGGAGAAAATCCTGCTAAAACTACTCCATAAACCCCATATTTATCAAAAAACTCCTCTCCTTTTTTTAAATGCTTTTCTCCAAAGATTTTTACAAAAATAGGATGTCCAAGTTTATATCCTAAAAAATAACCAAAAATTCCTCCAAGAGTAGTTCCAACAGTAGCCACTATTGCAGTGATTATTGGATTTAAACCAAAATAAGATGCCCCAATTATAAAAACATCTGGAGGTATTGGCTGAATAAATGCCTCAGTGAAGGATATTAAAAATATCCCCACATATCCGTAATGACTAACCAAGCTTTCAGCAATTGCATACAAATCCATAAAACCCCACCAAACCAACTTCAACCTACTTAAATTATTTGTCAAATTATTTATTCGTTTACGTGTTATTAAATTTATCGATATAAAAAATTATTTATAAAAAATTATTAAAGGATGAGTATATGAAATAAGCTGATATTTTAAATTTTTTTAATAAAATTTTTTATAATAATATAAAAAGGAGTAAGAGATATAAAATGATAAAAAAATAAATATAAAATAAAAATAAGTCAAAAAAGGAAATAATAATATAAATCGACCTATAATAATACGTGATATTTATGTTAAAGATCGCATGGGGCATAACAGGATGCGGAGATAAAATTAATGAAGTTGTTGAAATAATGAAAAAGTTAAAAAACAAATACAACTTAGACGTGGATGTATACCTCTCCAAAAATGCAAAGATCGTGATCAAGTGGTACAAACTATGGCAAGTTTTAGAGGATGAATTTTACGATTTGAGGGTTGAAGTAAATTCAAATGCTCCTTTTTTAGTTGGAAAACTGCAAACTGGGAAGTATGATCTGTTTTTAGTGGCTCCTGCAACTGCAAACACAGCAGCAAAGATTGCTCACGGTATTGCAGACACGCTGATAACGAACTCAGTAGCTCAAGCGATGAAAGCGAGAGTTCCCGTCTATATATTCCCTCCAGATAACAAAAAAGGAACCGTAGAAACTATCCTTCCCGGAAATAAAAAATTAACTTTATACATGAGAGATGTTGATATTGAAAACGTAGAAAAGATTAGAAAGATGGAGGGAATAGAAGTGCTAAACAAACCCGAAGATATAGAAAAGGTTATTTTAAAACACATTGAATTAAAAAAGAGAGGAATCATCTAAAATAATTATTAAGGAAAATAAAAGATTAATAAAAAATAAAGAAATCAAAAAAGGAATTTTCTTATAATGCCTCTTTTCCTTCTTCTTTTGTTCTTACTCTTACGACTCTTTCTACTGGTAGGACGAAGATTTTTCCGTCTCCTGGGTTGCCGGTTCTTGCATTCTCACAAATAATGTTAATAACATCATCAACA
>Ga0256843_1000012_pt1 | contig 147853 bp, 140 predicted proteins | sample AlvinellametaG_FD_191572 | JGI IMG/M metagenome (GOLD analysis project Ga0256843, IMG submission 191572) | Pompeii worm associated microbial communities from hydrothermal vent at the East Pacific Rise, Pacific Ocean - Alvinella | ecosystem: Host-associated > Annelida > Integument >... | reverse complement strand
TTTCGGGCTGAATGGTCTCTAAGAGCTCTCTTTTGAAGGTTTTGTAGACCAAGGGGGTATCACAATGAATATCAGGGGTAAAGAGCTCAATTTCAAATGAAGCATCATCAAAAGGCTCTACAATCTCACCAAATCCACGGACATTAGCGGTATCATAATTGTAGACAAAAAAGGGAATATCCGCTCCCACCGTCGAACCCATCTTGGCAAGAGTAGGGGTATCGATGCCAAGATCGCAGACCGTATTAAAAAGACGCATAAAAGCACCCGCATCACTGCTTCCTCCCCCTAGACCCGCACCACTAGGAATACGTTTGGTGACTACTACTTTATGATGGTTAAAAAAATCGGTCTTAATCTTCATTGCTTTAAAGCTTTTGTAGATGGTATTGGACTCCACAGGAACATCCCCGCACCCCTCAATGGTAAAGCTATCACACTCTTGAGGAACAAAGCTAATGGTATCAAAGAGCTGAGGCACTTTGACAAAGCGTGAGAGTAGGGTATGGTAGCCGTTTTGGTGTCCTGTGATTTTGAGAAAGGTGTTGATTTTTGCGTGGGCTTTTATGGTCATAGATAGAGGCTCCTATAGAATAAATGGAATAAAGAATTTGGTCTTTTTTTGGTAGTTTTGGTACTCTAGGTGATGTGCTACCCACAAAGACTCCTCTCGGAGGGCTTTAAGCCAGAGTACCATAATGAGCATTAAAAAGAGTACTCCTTGTACAATGGTGGGATTGGCAATAACAACCGAGAGCATCATTAAAAGAACCGAAAGATACATGGGGTGGCGAATGTAGCGGTAGATCCCTGTGGTAATAAGCTCTCCTTGCTCTTTTAGGGTGGGTTGAATGTTAAAATTCCCTACTTGGTTATGTCGTAGTGCCCAGAGTCCCAAAATAGCTCCTAGACCAAAGAGTATGAATGTACTTACAGAGTTGATAAAGTGACGCATAAGCAGTAGCATTATTCCAATAATTCCAAATTGTAAAATAACCAGCAGTTGGGGATAGTAGTTTTTTAGAATTTTCATGATGGATTAAATTTTCCAATGCGATTAAGTTTATATTTGACCACACCCGCTTCGATTGCAATAATAGAGAAGAAGGTCTCTGTCTCAATCCAATACTCACCATCGGTTTGTATCTTAAAATCCTCAATCAAGAGTTTTTTGCCCAGCTCTAGGTGCTTGGTGTTTCCTTTGTAGATATTTTGAGGGATTTTGAGATACTTAAGTGGGTCAAGAGCCTTTTCATTTTCGAACCTAAAAGCACCTTCATAGTCGCGTCGAAGACTAGAGAGGGTAGCATCGACCCCTAATTTATCTGCAATAAGTGCTCCAAGAGAGCGAACATAGGTTCCTTCGGAGACCACCACTTCAAAGTGGACAAAGGGATGATTGTAGTGGATAAGGTGCACATCATAAATGGTAGAAGTAATGGGTTTAAGCTCAACCTTCTCACCCGCTCTTGCCAGATCATAGGCTCGTTTTCCTCCTACTTTTTTGGCAGAGAATTTTGGTGGATAGTAGGTAAGTTCTCCACGTAAACCCTCGAGGGCTTGATAGATGGTATTGATGCTAAATTCTGGAATCTCTTGGATTGAGTCAACATTTTCTATATCCAAGCTTTGTGAATTGGCTCCAAGCCAGAGAGTTGCAGTATAGGCTTTAGGAGTCTTTTTGAGATACTGAAAGAGCTTTGGGTACTGCCCTGTTGCCACAATCAAACAACCCGTAGCAAAGGGATCAAGTGTCCCTGAGAAGCCTACTTTTTTGGTTTTGTATTTTCGTTTGACATAGCCCATGTAGCCATTAGAGCTTTTAAAGATGGGTTTGTTTACTACAAAGAGTCGGTTCATAATATTGATTTTTTCCTTGGATAATGGTGGCTGATATTATACACCATTTCCCTTGTGCTAAGTGGATAGATACAAAGTAATTTTAAATCCCCTATCGTATCTCTACAGCCTCGGGGTGAAGGGTGTTAAACAAACGACAAGAGTTTGTCGTTTGTAGCACTGAACGATTATATTGTGGGAAACTACCATAATAAGTGAAACTTTTAATCCACTTAACAATGCTGTTTTAAGGAACTTTTACAAAAAGTTCGTAAATCTAAGAAAAATAATATACCAACTTGGCTTGTTTTTTCTTAAAGTACCGATATTTAGGCATTTTCTCGCTCTCAAAAGTTCACAAACTGTTTTGATACCTAAACCTCTAAAAACTCTACTCCATCTTTAGACCCAAGAAGCAAAAAGCTTCTAAGCTTGGGAATATCTCTAACTTTGTTCAGTTTCATATAGCCCTCTATCTGCTTAATGCCCTCTTGTTTGACTTTTTCATAGTTATCTCGCTCTTTAAGCCATTTGAGTTCAAAGAGATAGTTGTTAGGAACCTTTGGGTCTCTTCCTATAAGCAGTATATCAGGATATTTGTTGTCAAGTTCGGGTTGAGAGTCGATAAAGTAAAACTCTGCAAAGCTAAGTAGTGCCAAGGTAATAACTTGAAAATGCTTTTCACTAAAGCCTACATGGTCTCGGTTAGAAAGCGTCTTTATGACTTCGTTGAGTTGTTTTTTGAAAGGCTCTTCATCACCTAGTGCTAGGTCGGTTAAAATGGTGCTAATATCATCTTCTAGTTTTAGGTTGTTTCTCTGTTTTAACTCTACAGCAAAGTAGTTAAAGTAGAGCATCTTCATAACATAGTTAGGTATGCTAAAACGGTATCTATCGGCAAAGAGTTCCTCTTCTAGGGTAATAAAACCCATCGAGTAGATAAGGGTAATAAAGTCATCTTTGGTAAACTCTTTGTTGAGGTCATATCTATCTTTTATTGAGCCTCTAATGCTATTGTTTTCTATGAGTTCTTCTAGGACTTTATAGTTATTTTCTCTGTTACCAATATGAAAAAGTTTCATTATGGCTTTGTAGTCAGAGGCTACATTACTATCTAGCATCTTGGTTGGCTCTTCACAGCGACCATAATCGTACTTTGATAAAAAGTAGTTAACCAACGTAGCATTATAGATTTTTTCATTGGCTTTTATATTAAACTGATAACCGTTATACCACACTTTTAGTTTCTCTAAGAGTTCTGCTTGGTTAAGTGTTGGACACTTTTGAAAAATGGTTTTTTCTAATGAGTAGTTTACTTCATTTTATAGTTACTAATACCATATATAATTTTTTTCATACTCACCTCACTCTATTAATATGGCATTATAACACGAATATAAATCAGTAAACAGTGAAGTGTCAACTATTCACTCTTCACTTGTAAAGCATTATCCCCTATCGTATCTCTACAGTTGGGTCATAAAAGTTAATAAAACTGTAGGGTAGGCTAACGCCATACCCTATGCCCAACATTGATAAGTTTAAACCGATTGAACAAAGGAGCTCAGAATCTCTTTTTTGTTGCCTCCAAAATTGATTTTGAGTTTATACTCTCGTCCTGATTTGGTACTGCTTTGAACCCGTCCGATGCCAAAAATTTTATGTTTGACTAGATCACCTTTTTTAAAGGCAGAGCTTCGGGTAATTTTAAGACTGGTATCGTTAATAAGACCTGCTTCTCCTAAAAATCGGCTTTTGTTGATTCGTTTTCTTTGACCTTTATAGAAGCGACTATCGACATAGCAGAGTGTTAGATGAGATTTGGCACGGGTGATGGCAACATAGCCTAAGCGTCGCTCCTCTTCCATATTGCACCCATCACCTAAGAGTGGAAAGAACTCCTCCTCTAGACCAATGACATAGAGGTGTTCAAACTCTAGCCCTTTAGCCGCATGAATACTCATAATGGTAATGGCATGTTCATCAAATTGATCCTGTTCACTTTGTAGAGAGATCTCATTGATAAACTCCTCGAGGGTTATCATGGGACGGGTAAGAATGGACTCTCTAAAGAAGCCGTAAAACTCGTCAATATTAAGCAGGCGATCTTGTCCATCTGCCATGGAGGCGTAGTGACTCTTGAGAGAGATAACCTCTTCGAAGAGATTGATAAAATTGTGTAGTGAGGTCTGGCTCTGGGTTCGAAGCTGTTGGATCTGTTGAGCAAAATCTTTGAGAGAATTGGTGGCTTTTTTGCTTACAATGCTACCTAGTTCTTGGGCAGATTTATTAGAGATCAATGAAAAAAGAGAGATCTGTTCTCTAAAGGCTGCTTTTTTGAGTTTTTCTAAAGAGACTTTGCCGATGGCCCGTTTGGGTTTGTTAATAATTCGCTCAAGCGAGAAGTCATCATGTGGATTGGCAAAGACTCGAAAATAAGAGATAATGTCTTTGATCTCGGCACGATCATAAAACCGCATGCCTCCGAGGAGTTTAAAGGCGAGTCCCTCTTTGGTAAAACCCTCTTCGAGTGAGCGTGATAAGGCATTGATTCGGTAGAGTACAGCAATCTCATTAGAAGAGACCCCTTGGGCAAGAAGTGTTTTGATTTCGCGTGCAATGGCTCGAGCTTCGAGGGACTCATTGAGGGTATGAAGCAGGGTAATGGGGTCACCCGCTCCGCGATGGGAGGTAAGTTTTTTACCAATACGTTGATGGTTGTGTTCAATCAGTTCGTTGGCGGCTTCAAGGATGGGGGTGGTGGATCGGTAATTGACCTCGAGTTTGATGGTTTTGGTTCCTTTAAAGTGGGTCGAGAACTCTAAGATATTTCGAATATTGGCACCTCTCCATCCATAGATACTCTGATCATCATCCCCCACTACACAGAGGTTGTTGTGTTCAGAGGCGAGTAGTTCAAGCAGTTTAAACTGTAACTCATTGGTATCTTGGTACTCATCGACCATAATATACTGGTAGCGGTTAGAAGTAGCCCGTCGTAGCTCATCGTCCTGCTTGAGGATCTCATAGGTGAGCATGAGTAGATCATCAAAATCAACAAGATTATTTTCGACAATCTCCTCTTGATAGGCTTGGTAGATGGTGGCGATCTTTTTGTAATCGGGTAACTCTGCTTTAGCGACAATCTCTTCTGCGGAGAGGAGGGTGTTTTTGTATTTTGAGATCTCTGACATAATAAATGAGGTATTAAGGTCGATTCCCTGCTCTTTGGCGATGCGTTTGACAATACGTTTTTTATCGTCGCTGTCGATAATTACAAAATTGTTAGCACGTCCAAGTTTTTCTATGTGCATCTTGAGAAACAGCAATCCAAACTTATGAAACGTACATAAAAGTGGCATGGCAGGAGAGTCTTGGTCGATCATGCGTGTGGCACGCTCACGCATTTCGCGTGCGGCTTTGTTGGTGAAGGTTAGAGTGAGGGTATTAAGTGGGTCAATACCAACTTCACCGATAAGATAAGCTAATCTTGTGGTGAGTGTTTTGGTTTTTCCACTCCCTGCTCCTGCCAAGATTAATAGGGGACCATCAATGTGTTGGACTGCCTCTTGTTGTACGCTATTTAGGTCTTTAAGTATGTTTTTCATCACGCTTCTTGTTGCTTATAGATTTTCTTTATTATAAATATTATACCAATAAAAGGATTAATTATAACTATTCTCGAAATATTTGACAAACTTATAAAGAGTTTTAAATATTATTTGATATAATGATTTTAATTAACAATATAAGGGTAGGTAATGTTAAAAGACTTTGTCAAAATGGAGACGTTTTTAACCGTAGCACGAGAGAGGAGTTTCTCTAAAGCATCTGCAAAATTAGGGATTTCACAGCCTGCGGTAACGCAGCAGATTAAGTATATCGAAAACTATTTAGAAGCAAAAATTATAGATCGTAAAAAGAATGGTATTCGTTTAACTCCGGAAGGAGAGGAGCTCTATAGTGTGGTAACACGACTAGAGAAGGCGATTAACAGTCTAGAAAAAGATGTTTTAAAAATTATAAATAAAGAGATGACCTTTAGATTGGCTGCATCTTTTACCATTGGGTCATACGTGATCCCAGGGGAGTGTTTAAATACCATTAGTGAGAGCATTGGTAATGATGTCAATTTGAGTATTGATGTATCCGATAAGATTATACAAGGACTCAAAGAGCGAAAATTTGATGTGGGGTTGATTGAGATGCCCCTGTTTGATGATGATCTGATCTATCGAGAGTGGTTTGATGATGAGTTGGTAATTGTCTCCAATTCGCCACTGCCTAAGTTTTTGCGAACCGAAGAGCTTTATGAGTTTAAGTGGGTCTGTCGAGAAGAGGGGTCACATACACGTAAACTCATAGGTGAGGTCTTTGAGGAGTTAGGAGTATCTTGTAAGAGCTTTAATGTACTTTCTGAAGTTAGTAACACCACCGCAGCTTTGCAGAGTGTTAAACGTGCCAACCGTGATGATGCACAACCTACGGTGACGGTAATATCTAAACATGCTGTAGCTGATGAGGTGCATCGTGGAGAGCTCTTTGAATCACGAATGTATGGGTTTACAATGAGTCGAAAGTTCTATATTGTCTACTCCAAAGAGAATAAAAATAATGCGTTTGTAGACAACGTGGTTAACTATATTATCTCAGGAAACTGTTAAGTTTCCTCTTTGAGGCTACTTCTTTTTGCGAAGGAGCTTCGCATTCTCTGGATTGTTGAGTAGGGCACTCATAGAGTCGACCTCTTCAACGGGTTCAGAGGGGGTAGCAATATTAATAAGAATGGGGTACTCCCCAACAAAAATCTGCTTGATCGCAAGCAGAGGAATCTGCACCAATGATCCAAAATTTTCCGATCCAAAGCCTGCTTCGAACTGCAGTTCCTCTTCGCTGAGTCGGGAACTCTCAAAGGAGTAGTTTGCGAGCATAAAAAGGGTTACTTCTGGTAGAGACTCTTGAATCTCTTTAGGAAGTGAAGGATCAAAAGAAACATACTCTATTTCACACGCCACACCAAACTCTTGGTTGGACTTAAAGAGAAACTCAATGGTATTAAAGATATGCTCTTGCATGATCTCTTGAAAAGGTGGTTGTTGTAAATTGTCTAAAGGCATATGATTTCTTTGTTACTATGAATAGTAGGGTTTTTTTGAAGCTGAAATCCTATCATAGCATTCATTAAAGCAAAGTGTGAGAAATGTTTTAAATCTTCAGTTTTAATTGGTTTTGTGATTAATTTGTGATGTTTAAGCAATTTTTCACGCATGGTTCCTCGAAGTAGAGGATCTTGAGGGGTAATCCAATAAGATCCATCATAAAAGGCGATATTGGCAATGGAGGTATCGGTTAGGTAGTTATTTTTGAGAATAATGATCTCATCAAACCCTTTTGCATGGGTTTTAAGTCCTTCAATAAGAGAGCGATTGGCATATTTAAAGTGATAATCAATCTCTCCGCCATCAACGAGTTTGAAGTGTTGAAAAATTTTTGTTTGATAGGGAAAATATTCGACATTATGAATCTTTTTGTCGTAGGTGATACGACATCGAAAGACTCCTTTGGATTTGGGGGGGCAAATATACCTTGTAAGATCAATGGTATCCTCTGCCTGATAGAGTTCCCTTCGGGTATGGTTACAGCGATGGTTATGCTCATCAAGATTGAAAATGGTTCCATTTTCAATCTTGATGGTCTCAATACATGTATTAGACATCAAAAAGTTCGGTTGAGAGATAACGCTCTGCGGTATCGCAAAGAATGGTGACAATGACTTTTCCCTGATTTTCAGGACGCAAGGCAAGCTCCTTGGCAGCGACCACATTGGCTCCCGAAGAGATCCCCACAAGCAGTCCCTCTTCACGAGCAAGACGTTGAGCCATGGCAATGGCAGGGGCATCATCTACCTTGATAATCTCATCATAGATCTTGGTATTGAGCACTTTGGGGATCAATCCTCCACCAATGCCCTGAAGGTTGTGGGCTCCTTTGCTCTCTCCTGAGAGTACGGCGGAGTTGGTCGGTTCTACGGCAACGGCTTGAAGATGGGGAACTTTTAACTTGAGTGCTTCAGAGGTTCCAGTCAGGGTACCTCCTGTACCCACGCCTGCAACAAAATAATCCAGCTGGGCTTGGGTATCTTTGAGGATCTCTTGTGCAGTGGTCTCTCGGTGAATCTGGGGATTATCGGGATTTTCAAACTGTTGCAATACAAACCCTTTGCCCTCTTTGGCTAACTTTTTGGCATAATCGATCGCCCCTTGCATGGCAAGCTCTGCGGGGGTGAGTATGATTTGGGCTCCTAGATATGCTAAGAGTTTGCGACGCTCAATGCTCATTGATTCGGGCATGGTGAGGATCAGCTTTAGCCCCTTGGAGGCACAAATAGCCGCTAGTGCCACTCCTGTGTTCCCACTGGTGGGCTCAATAATGGTACTCTCTTGGTCGATATCACCTCTAGCGAGTGCTTGGTTAATCATATTAAGAGCAATACGATCTTTGACCGAAGAGGTAGGGTTGAGAAATTCACATTTGGCTAAAATGGTTGCTCCTATCTCTTGTGATAGTTTATTGAGTCGGATCAGTGGGGTGTTGCCAATAAGGTCATCGATGCTGTTGGCGATCATAAATACTCCTTTCTGTGGGGGGAGGGTAGGCTTTAGCCTACCGTCAAAATAGATTTTTAAGCTTAAAAAATCTCTGCTTTATATCGTTAATTCAATTGCTAGGTTATATGATACTGTATGCGAGGGTCTCTCCTGCGTACATGGGTACGACATTATCATATTTTTGAGGGACTACAAAGGGTTTTTTCTCTAATGTAATGCTCTTTTGAGGAACGGTGATATGGTTATAAATTTTCTGAGCATTGCCAGAGAGAAAGGCTTGAAGTTTCTCAAGATTGGAGTGCTCCATAAAGAGTTCGGTTAATACCTGCAAGGCAATAGGAGCGGTAAAGACTCCTGCAGAGCAGTGCGAAGCCTCTTTGGAATCTTGTGGATGGGGTGCTGAGTCGGAACCAAACATTACTTTGGGGTGTGCTTCTAGTGCCACTCGACGTAGAGCCTCTTGATCCTCTGGACGTTTGGCTATGGGTTTACAAAAGAGATGAGGTTGAAGCATACCACCTGCAACATCATCAAGGGTAATCATAAGGTGATGAAGGGTAATGGTGGCATAGAGGTTGGGAAACCGATCAAGAGCTTGGACACTCTCTTTGGTGGTAATGTGCTCCATAATAATGGTCAAATCAGGAAAATTGGTTGCCAACATCTCATAGATTGAGATAAACTCTGCTTCACGATCCATCACAAACCCATTGGTCTCTCCATGAATACAGAGAGGAATGCCCAATTCACTCATTGCACTCAGGGTAGGTCGTAACTCCTCGACATCAAAGCCACTCACTCCCCCTTGGGAGTTGGTGGTAATCCCTGCAGGGTAGAGCTTGATGGCAACAAGATCTTTACCAAAAGAGGCTAAAAACTCTTTGGTATAGGTGGATTTAAAAAAGAGGGTCATGTAAGGGGTAAACGTATCTTCACCAATAGACTCTTGGATACGTGCTTTGTAGGCGAGTAGATCCTCTTTGGTGGTTACAGGAGGAATAAGGTTTGGCATAATAATGGCTCCCGCGAAGCTTTTGGAGCTTAAGGGTGCTACGGTTTTTAGCATGTTGTTGTCACGAAGGTGGAGGTGCATATCAAGTGGTTGGGTGAGGGTGATAGACATGGGTGGGTATCCTTTGTTCTGATTAGATATTTTTTGCTATTTTACCAACTCTAGTTCAAAAAGTACTAAAAGATCGATCAATATTGCTCTTTTTAAAAAATTTGTTATAATGCTCACCATGCTAAATCTATTTGATGAGGAGATAATGTGTGATGAAAGTATTCCAAAAGCGTATTCAACTCAAGCCAAGAAGTAGAGGCTTTCATCTAATTGATTCTGAGATATTGAGTGTACTAAAAAGAGAAATAGCTACCATAGAGCAAGGAACATTACATCTATTTCTAAAGCATACCTCAGCCTCTTTGGCACTAGGTGAGAATTATGAACGAGAGGTTCGAGATGATTTGGAGTCATTTTTTAATGAGGTGGTGAGTGAGGATAAGCCCTACTATACCCATACCTATGAAGGGAGTGATGATATGCCAGCACATATTAAGTCGGTCATGATCGGGGTCTCTTTGACTATTCCCATTACACAAGGGGAACTCAATCTTGGGGTATGGCAAGGGATCTATCTGAATGAGCATCGTAACCATGCCAACTCTCGAGAGTTGGTGGTAACGATTATGGGTATTTAACTCTTTTGCATATCTTTAATGGTTGAGAGCAGGGCTCCGAGTTTATTTTTGACCTCTAGATATTCCAGCTCGGGTATGGAGTCGGCAACCACTCCACCACCAGCTTGGAGCGTAATGCTATCGGGCTGAATAAGTGCGGTACGGATAGCAATGGAGCTATCCATCTCGCCATTAAAGGCAAAATATCCCACCGCACCTGAATAGAATCCACGTTTAAGCCCCTCATATTGGGCAATAAGCTCCATGGCTCGGATTTTAGGGGCTCCTGTCATGGTGCCTGCGGTAAAGGTAGCACGGAAGAGATCAAACATATCTTTTTTGGGTGAGATCTCAGCAGTAACATCACTGACCATGTGCATAACATGAGAATAACGCTCCACCCGCATCATGTCGGTTACCTTCACGGTACCTGTTTTGGCAACCCGTCCCACATCATTACGACCTAGATCAACCAGCATAAGATGCTCGGCACGCTCTTTGGGATCGGCAAGCATCTCGAGTTCAAGCTCTTTGTCTCGTTTGGGATTTTTCCCCCGTTTTCGGGTACCTGCAATGGGACGTAAAAGAATCTCATCGTTGTTGAGTCGTACCATCACCTCAGGCGAAGAGCCACAGATCGAGAACTCCTCATAGTCGAGTAAAAAGAGATACGGAGAGGGGTTTTTAGAGCGTAAGCGTCGATAGAAGCTTAGTGGATCAATTTTTCCTTTTTGGGTATAGCGATTGGCCAAAAGAATTTGAAAAACATCTCCCGATCGGATCATCTCTTTGGATTGAACTACAAGTGCTTTGTATGCCTCCTCTTCAATAGAGAAGCTCCCTTCTCCTGCTAGTTGAGCAGGAATTAGTGGAGTTGGTGCGAGTGGTTGCTGTAGATGTTGTTCGATTTTGGTAATGGCATCGTAGTAGCTCTCATCATTTTGGATAATGGTGAGCATGGATGTTTTGTGTGAAAATGCCATAATGATTGCAGGACGAACAAGATCAAGATCAGGTGTTTTTAATGGATCTTTGAGATTGTCCATATATTTTTTGAGGGTAGGTTCAAAGACTTTGACCATATCATAACCGATAAAGCCAATAAAACCATCGGTAAAGGCAAAGCCCACATCTCTAGCACGCTCTTGATATTTGGGTTGATTAATACTTTGGTAGTAGGATTGTAAAAAGCTAAATGGGTCACGATCAATGGTCTCGATCTCACCTTGAGGATTCTGGTAGAGGGTTTGATTCTCTTTATAGATTAGACGCTCCATGGCACCAATCGTAATAAACGAGAAGTTCCCCTCGCTACTATTGACCACACTTTCAAAAAGCATGGTTATCTCCCCCTCAAATAGCTTTTTTATCTCCCCATAGATGGCTACGGGGGTTAGTTGGTCAAATAGTATCTGTTTAATCATTGAATTGTCTATTTGATTTTTGTAATATAGGCATCTTTGGCTACATGAGCTCGGGCTTTGGCAAGATGATTCTTTGCATCATTGTGAGAATAGAATGGTCCAATGAGTACACGAGTCAATCCATCTTTGATTTTAATGGTTTTGTAGTTAAGCTTAATGGCTTTGATATTTTTAATGGCAACAGAAGCATCTTTAAATGCACCAACTTTAATATAGTATCCACGTGTTACACCGTTAGATGATTTTTTACTAGGGCTTTTGGTTGTAGTAGATTGTGTATGCTTGGTGGGTGTTTTATTGATAACGTATTTAGGACGTGTATAGGTTGAAACAGTTTTAGGTGTAGTGTGTGTTACGGTATGTTTTTTAGTCTCTTTAGGTTCGCTTCTCTCTTCGCGGAGTGGTGTTTTGGTTCTAGAAGAGGTGTTTCGCTCAGCAAGTAGAGGTGCTTTCTCTTTAGGCTCACTCTGTGTTGTTGTCTCTTTTTTATCATCACGGTGATTGGTAAGGGCAACGGTTGCGGCACCTGCAGCAGCTCCTGCACCAAGTGCGGTAGCGGTACTTAGCATATCATTGTTGTTTCCACTCTTGTTGGTTTCTGTTGCTGTAATCATGGTATTATCTGTAGACTCTTCATCACTACCAAGGATAAGCTTTGTAATGACAATTGATATTACCAAGATAATGAAAAGCAGTGCAAGTAGCGTTAATATATTCTTCAGTTGGGTCTTTTTTGAGCTGTCGTTATCTTCGAGAACGATGTCATCTAGATTTTTGTTTTCCATAATGGGTCTCCATTTTTTTTGAACAGAGTATAACACAACTATGATTATTTAATAGCGTGAAATTACATTTTTTTAATGGGAAGTGTTATTTTATTATGATTTATGGGTAAATTTTTATTGGGAATAATTCGACATCTTTTGGATGACTTAACTTCTAGTATCTGTTCAATTTTTTCAACTTCTTTATACGCTTCATCAAGGGGTAGATGATCACGGGGGATAAAGATCTGAATGTGATTTTCTTTGCTACTTTCGTAGGTGTAAAAAGGGCTAATCTGAAGGGATTTTAGAAGATGTTTAATAAGATAAAAGAAGTGTTGAGTTGGCTCTTTTTCGTACTCAATAACAAGGTAGTCAATGGTTCCATCCTCCGAGCAGGGGAGGGCTAAGGTTAACTCTCGGTTAAGGTGTTGTTGAACAAGCAGAGGAGTGGGTGGCTCCTCTATCTTTTCAAACTTACTATAGAGGGTTCGATTGTCGACCTGAATCTTGGTGACAATCGAGTTTCGCTCTAGGTAGTAGTGGTCTCTCTCAAATGTGAGATCAAAAATATTGATTTTCAAGACTAATAGATGGGTTTGTCATAAATCACAAATTTGGATGCAAGCTCTTTCATCTCCTCTTTAATCTGGGCATGAAGTGCTGTATCTTCGATGTTATCAAGAACATCGGCAATTTTGTTGGCGATAATGGCAAATTCTGTCTCTTTCATACCACGACTGGTGAGTGCTGCTGCACCAATACGAATTCCTGAAGTAACAAATGGGCTTCGGGTCTCTCCTGGAACGGTATTTTTATTAACGGTAATTCCCGCAGCACCAAGTGCGGCATCGGCATCTTTCCCCGAGAAGTCACGGTCAAGGAAAGAGACCAAGACCAAGTGGTTATCGGTTCCATTACTAACAAGATTGTATCCTCGTTCAATAAGGACATTAGCCAAAATCTTGGTGTTGGCTTTTACTTGTTTGGCATAGGTTTTCCACTCATCTGAGAGGTTATATTTAAATCCAACCGCTTTAGCTGCAATTACATGAACAAGTGGCCCACCCTGAAGTCCAGGGAAGATAGCTGAGTTGATCTTTTTGGCAATATCCTCATCGTTGGTCATAATCATTCCTCCACGAGGACCTGCTAAGGTCTTGTGGGTGGTGGTGGTAACCACATCAGCATAAGGGAAGGGGCTCATGTGCTCACCTGCACAGACCAATCCTGCAATGTGGGCAATATCGGCAAACAAAATCGCACCTACTTCATCGGCGATCTCTCTAAACTTTTTAAAGTCGATCTCTCTAGCATACGCCGAGGCACCACAGACGATGATCTTGGGTTGCACAATTTTGGCAATCTCCATTACCTTATCGTAGTTGATGTAGCCATCAAGTTCCACACCATAGGTAAAACTTTGGTAGTTCTTACCTGAAAAAGAGGGCTTGGATCCATGGGTAAGGTGTCCTCCATGGCTAAGATCCATTCCTAAGATCTTGTCGTAGGGCTTAAGAAGAGCCGCATAGACCGCACCATTGGCTTGGCTTCCTGAGTGAGGTTGAACATTGGCAAATTTACAGTTAAAAAGTTCACATGCTCGGTCAATGGCAAGTTGCTCAACCGTATCGGCATGTTCGCAACCACCATAATAACGCTTATAGGGATACCCTTCAGCATATTTATTGGTAAATACTGAACCCATTGCTTCCATAACAGCAGGGATGGTAAAGTTCTCTGAGGCGATCATCTCTAGGTGATCGGTCTGTCGTGTAAGCTCTTGGTTAATGGCTTCAAAAATTTCTGGGTCAAATGTTTCCATTGCATAGCTCATGGATAGTTTCCTTTTGGTTTAATGGTGTATTTATATCAAATTTAATTTAAAAATAAGGTTAGGTTCTCTCGGAGATACGTTTTTTACATGCAGCTACATCGATACAGAACATTCCTTTCCCTTTTTTGGCAGGTTTTAACTCTTCTATGACATCATGTCCACACTTTTTACACTGCTTAGATGGATCTGCTACAGGTGCTTCATTGGTGGGTGCTTCTGGTCGCATGGCAGGGAAGAGCAGTACATCACGTATGGTGTGTTGGTTGGTTAGCATCATAACCAAACGATCAATCCCGATCCCTTCGCCTGCGGTGGGGGTCATACCGTATCCTAAGGCTCGGACAAAATCGCTGTCCATGTGCATTGCTTCATCATCGGCAATGCTATCTTTTGCTTCGACTTGGGCTTTAAATCGCTCATACTGATCGAGGGGGTCATTGAGCTCGCTGAATCCATTAGCGATCTCTTTTCCTGCGATAAAGAGCTCAAAACGTTCAGTAATCTCAGGGTTACTGTCGCTTCGTCGTGCCAAAGGAGAGATATCCACAGGGTAATCGGTAATAAAGGTAGGGTTAATCAGCTTCCCTTCAACAAATTCATCAAAGAGCTCTGCTTGAACGTAGCCTAGTGTCCAGTTCTCATCGGTTTTAAGGTTATGCTCTTTGAGGTAGTTGAGTGCCTTCGCTCTATCGGTAACAATTTCGCGAGGAATTCCTCCAATCTCGACGATGGCATCAACCCATGCCACTTTGGCAAAGGGGGTAGAGAAGTCAATCTCAAGCTCACCGTAGGAAAGTTTTTTGGGGAGATTAAGGTGCTCAAAGAGGTAATCAAAGAGCTCTTCGGTGAGTGTCATAAGCTCCTGATAGGTTTTGTATGCCCAATAGAACTCGATCGAGGTAAATTCAGGGTTGTGGGTTGCATCGATTCCCTCATTTCTAAAGTTTCGGTTAATCTCAAAGACCGCATCCATCCCTCCAACAATAAGTCGCTTCAGATAGAGCTCAGGAGCAATTCTGAGGTAACGGTCAACTCCTAGGGCATTATGATGCGTAATAAAAGGTTTTGCATTGGCTCCACCAGGGATGGGGTGCATCATGGGTGTTTCTACCTCTAAAAAGCCTTTATCTTCAAAGAATCGTCGAATGGAAGAGACAATTTTGGATCGGAGTTTGAACCGTTTGGTTACCTCTGCATCCATAATCATGTCTAGATAGCGTTGACGGTACTTGATCTCTTGATCTTGAATTCCATGAAATTTCTCGGGAAGAGGAAAGATCGCTTTGGTAACAAGATTCACTTCGAGGGCATGTAGGGTAAGTTCACCTGTACCTGTTACAAAGGGGTATCCACGAACTTCGATAATGTCACCCACCTCAAAGAGGCGTTTGACCACTTCGTTATAGTACCCTTCAGGGAGATCATCTCGGTTAAAGTAGATCTGTACTAATCCATCCTCATCTTCGATCTTGGCAAAGGCGGCTTTTCCCATAATTCGGATAAATTTAAGACGACCTGTAAGACGGTACTCTTTGGTCTCATCTTTTTTCATCTCCTCGGTCTCTAGGTCATGCACATAGGCACACTCTGTTAGAAATTGACTTGAAGGGGTTCCCTTTTTGATCTGGTTGGGGTAGGGGTTAATGCCACGTTCTCGTAGTGTTTGAGCTTTTTTGATTCGCTCTTGAATATATTGATTATTAAATATCAAGACTTCTCCTATCTTTTAATTTTTTGATGTTTTTATTGTATTTATGGTTGGGGTGAGGTTTTGTGCGGGTATCTATTTGCCTTGGCAGGCAGAACAGATACCCATGATCTTCATGATGTGTTTGGTCATCTTGAAGTTGTGTGCCTGAGCAATACGCTCTTGCTGTTTTTCGATGGTCTCATCAAAGAACTCTTCAATGCCTCCGCACTTTAGGCAGACCAGATGATCATGGTGATCATCCAGACCAAACTCATATTTTTTTCCTTGGGCACCAAACGAGATGGAGCTCACAATATGTGCATCCTCTAAGAGCCCCAGTGTCCGATAAACGGTGGCAATACCTAGCCGAATGTCAGGGTAGCTCATTTTGATGAGGTTGTAGATATCTTCAGGGGTAAAGTGTCCACGATTCTCATAGATAATTTCTAAGATTAGCTCTCTTTGTTTCGTATATTTGAGGTTATTGGATCTGAGCAGTGCTTTGAAGTTCTCCAATACCTCTTGATACGATACACGGTTATTTGACATCTTAAAACCTATCTACTGTTGTGTTTGGTTGGTCTCGTTAAGATCCAGATTGTAGGCATCTAAATGGATCTTTTCGTTAGATTGCTCTTGTCTAGTTTGCATGTTGAGTAGTCTTTCGCCTATCTCTTCAAGAGATTGAATGATGTGGCTATTTTCTGCATGTTTTTCGATCTTTTTATGGATAAGGTCGACATCTTGAACACTTGCAAAGATTAAGCCAAAAATAGCTGTATAACGGGCAACACTGATTCCATATCCTAAGACTCTGCTAATAAATCCAACATCATCATCGTTTCCTGCAAGCAGAGAGGAGAACATGTTGGCAACCAACCAGATCGCTAAAAGGGTGGTGACAAATCCTGCTAATTTGAGTGCAGGGTCATTCTCTATAGGAAAAATATTGTTATTAATTAGCTCTCCAACAGTGGTATTGACCCGTGCAGCAATGATCACCCCACCGATGAGTCCAATAAAGCTAAAGAGCTCTTTCATAAATCCATTAACCAGCCCTTTAAGCCCAAGAAAAAGGATAAGTCCAACGATGATCATGTCTACAGTTGTCAAATCTAACATATTTATATACCTATTAAGAGAGAAATTTTAAAAAGAAGTATATCCAAAAATTATATAGACAAAACTTTAACGTATCTGTTTTTTTGTGTTTAAGCTCAAACTTCCAGATCCCCTAACGGAGGATCTGATTTTTGAGTTCATCGGGTTTGTTCGAGTATTGTAGGGCATGCTCTTTGGTAATAAGTCCGCTTTTAAGTAGACGCAACATCACTTGTGATTGGGTCTGCATACCTGTATTGCCTTGTCCTAGTTGCATCTGAGAGTAGAGCTGATGCACTTTATCTTCTCTGATAAGGTTGGCAATGGCGTGGTTGGTGGTCATAATTTCTGGCACCGCTACCCTTCCCCCACCAACTTTTGGAAGGAGTACTTGAGCAATAACCGCAACCAAAGAGGTAGAGATCATGGCACGAATCTGCCCTTGCTCATCACCTGAGAAGACATCGATAATACGGTTAATTGTCCCAGGGGCAGAGTTGGTGTGTAGGGTTCCAAAGACCAAGTGACCTGTCTCTGCGGCGGTAAGGGCTGCTTCGATGGTCTCTTTGTCCCGCATCTCCCCAATAAGGATAATATCAGGATCTTGACGCATGGCATACTTAAGGGCTTTGGCAAAGCTTCGGGTATCTCCGCCTACTTCACGGTGAGAGAAGACTGATTTTTTATTTTGGTGGATAAACTCCACGGGGTCTTCAACGGTAACGATGTGTTTGTGTTCGGTAAGGTTGATCTCATTAAGCATAGCGGAGAGGGTGGTAGATTTACCCGATCCTGTAGGACCTGTAACGAGAATAAGCCCTTTTTCGCGTTTGACCAGTGATTTGTAGATCTCAGGAGCTCCAAGGTCATCAAGCGAGGGGATCTCGGTGGGAATAATACGAAAAGCAGCAGCAATATCTCCAAGGGTTCGGTAGTAGTTGGCACGAAAACGTCCAATTCCAGGTAAATAGAGTGAGAAGTCCAGCTCAAGCTCCTCTTCAAAGAGTTTTTTCTGCTTCTCTGTGAGCAGGGCATAAGTCATCTCTTCGATATCCTCTCCCGAAAGTTTGGGGAGATTAACAGGTTTGAGGCTTCCATCAATTCGGATTTGAGGTTCACTTCGGCTCACAAGGTGAAGATCCGATGCCCCATGAGAGACGACACTTTTAAGCAGTTTTTTTATATCAATGGCCATAAGAAATATCCTAATATTAAATTATTATTAATTTCTTATTTTACTGATAATATATTATATTTGTCTTATTCTATAATTTTAGGGACAATAAAGAAGTCATTTTGAGCATCGGGTGCATGTGCAAAGATTGACTTGACCACTTCAGGGTTGGTGTTGGGGATATCCTCACGTAATGGGGTTCCACCCTCAAGTGTTGAGAAGGCTGCATCGAGGTGATCGGTATCGAGTTCGCTAAGGTTCTCAACGTATGCCAAGATCTCTGTGAGTTGATTGGCAAGTTCTGCTTTTTTGCTTTCGTCGATTTTAAGCATTGAGAGTTTTTCAAGTTTTTCTAATAGGGTGTTGTCTATGGTCACACTCATCCTTTATCTTTTCAATAGTTTGGTGGGTTGAATTATATATTAAAAGAGTTTAAGATAGTATGGTGTTAATAAACTAAATTAGTAGGAGTTATCCATGATGCAACAGTTGGATATGAGTTCACCAGAATTTCTAGAAGAGCTAGAAAAAACCAAAGCCTTTACCGATAAGGTCTGCAAACAGTTTGGGTGGGAGTATCACCCCATGCACGATGTCAATGAAGGGGTTCAGCTTGGACTAGCTCGAAATAAACTTCTTTATGGTAAGCGTTTTTGTCCCTGTTTTATGGTTGAACCCGATGAGAGTAAACCAGGAAAATACAAAAGTGTGGATGATCGGGTTTGTCCTTGTACCCCTGCCATTAAAGAGGAGATTCCCAATGAGGGAAAATGTCACTGTGGTATCTTCTGTACGCCTGAGTACGTCAAGGAAAACAGTTAATTATAATAAAAATTATGTATAATCGCGTCTATTTATACAAAATAAAGGAATGTAGCAATCATGAAGGAATTATTACAGAAGAGTCATGTTAACTCTAATGAGTTGGAGACACTTTTAAAAGAGAGAGAAGCAGGCAATGTAGATTTTGTCTTAGTCGATGTTCGTGAGCAGTATGAGTACGATCATGGTCATATTAAAGGGGTGGATCTTTTAAAACCCACTTCAATGTTTCAATCATGGGCACAAGCGTTCCTTGATGAGTACAAAGATCAATATGTTATCTTTACTTGTCGAACGGCAAGTCGAAGTGGACAAGTTCAACAGATTTTTTTACAAAATGGTATGGAGCATGCGATTAACCATTCGGGCGGTATTGTTACCTATGCAGGTGAGATAGAGCGATAGTTTTCGCTCTCTTTAAAGAAAAATAAAGGATTTTTGAGATAAAATCCTTTCACCAAAACATCTTGGGGCATTAGCTCAGCTGGGAGAGCGCTTCGCTGGCAGCGAAGAGGTCAGCGGTTCGAGCCCGCTATGCTCCACCATATTACTCTTATTTAACTCCCTTTTTTATTATTTTACAAATCTCTTAACTTTTTATTAAAGCTCTAACTCTAGCATGATTAAGTGTTGGCACAAGGCACAACACTTAATCATTAAATATCTGTTTCATGTATTCAAACTTCATCTTATTGGGACGATTGATCGATTTTATGGTGGACTCTAAGAGCTGTTTCATTATTGATTTTATGGTCTCATTAGAGGCTTTACTCTCTTGGATATGAAGCACAAAGCTGTAGCGTTTTCCTTGGCGTTTAAAGGCACCAACAAGCCAGTGGGTAGCACCTTTGTGGCTCTCTTGGGCAAAGAGGAACTTGATGTTAATGTAGTTTCTTAGCCACTGTAGGTGACCAAACTTTTGATAGATGGGGGCTTTGTAGAGGGTTTTGATGGTGATACGTTTTTTAGGGCTAAAGAATGCTTCAAAACGTGGCGAGATTGAAGCGGGTGCATCCAGAGAGAAGTTTTTTGTCTCAGGAGAGAGAACACCTCTATCAATGGTGTGGTACTGAATGGATCGGATCAGTTTGGCATCGTTAAAAGGCTGATTGGGACGATAGAGCAGTTGGGTAATCTTCTGTAGGGCTACTTGCAGGTCTAGTGGTGACATCTGAAGTTTTCCTGCACCTAGATCCGATTTTGGTTCGTTGTTTTGAAGGGGGATTAGTCCTAGGTTATTGTAGAGCTGTTCAATCTGTTGCATGTAGATGGGGGTATAGTAGACCTGATCACCATGGCGGTCACGTTGACGATATTTATGAAATCCATCATAGAGTGGAAGCAGTTGTTCCGATGCAAAGAGATGGCGGGCATCGATCCATGAACCCTCTTGACAGTGGGTTGTACCTGTTTCTGTTGGGATCTCATCGGGAGCAGTTTTGTTGCAGTATTTGGTGTAGTATTGGTCGCCCCGATCTGCAAAGAGTAGAGCCGAAAAGAGTTTGGCAATGTTGCCTATTTGTGGAGGGGTAGAGGTTTGGGTATTGTGCTGATAGAGTCGAATAAACTCTCCTGATTCATTGACCACCGAGATCCAGAGTTGCTGGGGATGGATTGGGAGCTCTTCTACCCTGTTTTTTAGATAGTGGTTGAAGTAGAAATTCTCATCCAGTCTAAAGTTAATGGTGGCTTGGGTAACCAGTCTGGATTGAGGGGAGATACTGTAGCTCTGAAAGAGTTTATCCAGCTCTTGAGTAATGACCGCTTTGGTGCTTTGTAAAAGGGCAAGACTTCGAGAGGGAAGAGCACTAAAAGACTCTTGGTTTTGGGGGGTTATTTTGCCCACTACTTCCATGAGATCATCAGGAAAATAGGGGAGTTTTGGCTGTGGCATCTTTTGAATCTGTGAGCTAATGTAGTATTGGTTGGGGATTAACTTAGAGGCATTAACAATCTTGATCGCTTCCTTTTTAATGCGCTCCCATGCCTCTTTTGCCTCTTTTGGGGATTGATTAAGATGATAAGGGTGAGCATAGAGTCCAATCAAAAGGGTCTGTTGTATGGTATCGAGATCTCTTAGTGATTTTCCAAAGAAGATCTCTGCTGTGTCACGTAAACCATAGCTTATCCCTTGAGTAAAGAAAAAGGGGTGCTCGAGTAGAAGCCACGACTTAAAATTGGCACCATGATGGGCTTTGAGTGGATGAAAAATGCTTTTTGCCAGTTTAAGTTTGTCGCGTTGGGTTTTGATCCCTTTGAGGGGGTGCTTTTTAAGAAAATCATGAATAAGTTGTTGGGTTAGGGTAGGATTTTGATGAATCTCAAAGCGTTGTTCCATTATGGCACGTACCAGTAGATTTTTGCTCTCTACCAGTGGGTTTAGCACATCTATTCCATTATAGTATCGTGGATTCTCGAGTAGGGCTTGCACAAACGACGTGGCATTGCTTTCAAAGTTTAAATAGGGATCATAGTGCTCTTTAAGCAGTGACCAGAAGAGTTTAGGGGGCTCTTGGATATACAATGAGGGGTTTTTAACCAAGCTTTGAGGTTGAGCCATGCTTCCTGCAAGGCGTTGATTTTGGTCGCGGATCTCGATGGCAGTGTCATAATAGAAGCGAGGAAAGATCTGCTCTTCAAAGAGTCTCCAGTTGGGTTTTCCTGCCACCAAAAAAAGATAATAACTAAAGAGCAACAGCATTATTGTTGCGGGAATAAAGATCAGTTTTTTACTCAAAGTTCGCCGTAAAAAGGTAACCAGTTTAACCATATCCATCCCAATTGCCATGGTGTAGACCATGAGCATCTTGGGAAAGAGCGTTAGAAGCTCTTGGTAGCCTTTGATATCGTTGCGTTTAAGTTCGATGTACCATTCGATCTCTTGAAGCATGGATCGAAGTTTGAGTTTAAGACTCCAGACAAAATCAAACATGGCTTAACTCATCCAGTTCGATAACCAGTGTATCGAAACGTTTTTTGTCGAGACGATAGACCTGAAATGTACTATCCTTAAAGGATTTTAGACGGTGTTGATGAAGTAGTAATAACTCCTCATAAGGAATATCATTTCCCACAAGGGTTACCATCTTATCAATATGGAAACGGGTTAGAATCTCATCAATCTTATGATTCCGTCGTTGATTGGGGATAATAAGATGGTAAAAGAAATGTCCTTCAAAAAGAAAGGGTCTAAGCGTTCGTCGCAGATTGTAGCGGTGGTACTCTTTGATTCGATCCGCACTAAAGTAGCGGGCTCGGTAGGGCTCTTTGGCAAGGATGGTAAAGAAGAAGATAAAAAAGTCAACCAAAAAGCCCAGTCCAATCGCTTTGATGTCGCTTTGGGTCACATCGGTGGGGCTAGAGACCTTGTCTAGTGCGACCACATGGGTGTTGGTAAAGGGGATAATCGCCAAAAGAACATTGATGGTTCGTTCAATAAGCTGTTGTTGGTTATTGGCATCAAAAAAAGCAACTTTCTGAAGCTGTTGAAGTGAGTTTAGACTCTCTTTGATGGTATTAATCTTTTGGGTGATCTGGCTATCGGGGCAACTGATGGTTCGCCCAAGAGAGCTCATTTTCATCCGTTTGGCACCACTGTGGCTCTCGAGTACTTTGGGGAGTAGAAGAATCTCTCCACCTCGAAAGAGGCGGTTGATCTTCATAATTTTTTGATTAACCTGATCTTCGAGGGCTTGTACGTCATCTTTTTTAGGATTAAATGCTGTAAGCATGGCTTTGACCTGTTTGATCTCCTCTGCAACCTGATTTCGAAGCTCTTCGACACTGTTTAGATGGCTAGAGAAGAGTTGACTCTCGGCTTTTCGTAGGGCACTACGTGGACCTGGTTTGGGGATTTTGGTCTCATCACAGGTTCCCCCTTGGGTACTCTCTTCAATGGAGCGTTTCATGGAGTAGTCACTAAGGCTCTTAAGTGAGAGATAGACCGAATCAAAACTGCTCTGGGCATCTTCGAGTCGCTCTTTGATCTGTTCGAGTTGAAGTGTAACGTTACGTTGCGAAAACTCCGAAGCAGAGAAGATCTTGTAGTAAAAGTTAAAACTAAAGAGAACACTAATAAATAACGAGAGCAAGTAGGTAACCAGCAAAAGTAGTGCTCTGAGGATATGCCGAGAGAAAAACTCTCGAAGATAGAGTTGAGAGATAGAGTAGACCAGTGCGATCTGAATGACTGCAACCACTGCAAAAAAGAGAATTTTGGTAAGCCATGCACCATCGGATACCAGAGAGATAAATCCGTAGTAAGAGGTACTAAATGAGATCAGCGAGAGCAAAAAGACCGCTTGATAGGTAATATGTCTTTTAAGAAACTGTTGCATCTGTTGGATTCCCGAGTGAACGAGGTTACGAAAGAGCGAAAGAATATCGATCACCATAGAGAGGAGGAGGTAGATGAGTTGCAAAAAGGGGTTATCTGTCGGTTTAAATCGTTTCTTGTCCATGTTCTAACTTGTGATATTTATTTTTATACTTTATTGTTGTAATGATAGTACGTTACTATTAATCTATGGTATATTGGGATAAAAAAATTGAGATTTTAAAGATTGTTGTGATTTTCATAAAAACTTATATAAAAAATTGGTTTTTATCGTGAACTATTTGTGTCTGTTTTTCTCTATGAAGATACCGAAAAATAATGCTTTAAAAAGCATTCAATACACAATTAAATCACAGAATAGAGTTATACTAACAACATGAAAAAGATATTTTTTTTCTTCCTATTTTTAGTATCTTTTTCATACAAGTCCTTTTAAGCCCCTACTTTATATTTTTATTCTGCTGCCATTGCCGATAAGGCACGGTAGGGGTTTTTTCTTTTCTTTTGTGTATCCTTTTTTTAAACTTTTTAGCGTCGTCCTCGACCACGTCCTCCACCACCTCGGCGAGAGCCACCACCTTGTGCTCCTCCACCTCGAGATCCTCTGCTTCTAAAGCCATTAAAGAGAAGTAGAAGAATAATAATCCCCATGGCAATTAAGAGCAAGGTGTTATTGTTGAGTTGATCAATACTCAAAGCATTGAGATCGACATATCCATTGTTGACCAAAAAGACTCCGCCAAGTCCAAGAAGTAGCAAAACAAGTATTATTTGCATGATGGATCCTTTTATATAAAAAATGAGCTCTATTATAGAGTCTCTATCTAAACGCAAAGTGAATTTTTTGACCCCTCTTTGGTTGAGAGGGGTGGGGATTAAAGGTTAAGATCCTCTATAATCTCTAGGATTAACTGCTTGTCAATCTTGTGAGATGCTCCATGATAGATATTCTCCTCTAGTTGTTGGAGAATGGTTTTGAGTTCAGGATCATCCTCTTTGTAGGGGAGTAGAAGTGCAAAGAGGGTTTTGTCATCTTTGGCTTTTTTGATCTTTGTTCGAAGGGGTTTGGGTGTGGATTGTTGGGTTTTGAGTCGATCTTTTATCCAGATTGTACCCAAACTTAATATCATTCCTGATAAGAGCCCTAGTAGATACCAGATCCAAGAGAAGGCAGAATCATCTTTTTGTTCACAAGGTGTCGCCTCATTGGTACGGGGTTCATCGGTGGTTACAAGGTGCTGTTTTGGAGCCTCTTTTTGTTCGATAATCTGGCTCTTGGCGATGGGGTGTTTTTTGTCTCCAATAACCGTCACTTTAATGGGCTTGGTGGTAATGGTTTTAGGCTGATGGCTCTTTTGGTCAAAGTAACTAAACTCAATGGCAGGAATGGTAAAGTTCTCATCCGCAACAATGGCAATTTTTTGCTCAAAGAATCCTTTGGTGGGTCCTGAATTGGTGATTACAGGTTCATCACTGTAGAGCAGTGCATTGTCAATATTGAGATCAAATTTCTTAATATCTTCTAGATTTCCTTGACCTTTAATCTCGATGGTAAGATTAACGGGCTGGTTGGCTTTGGTTGTGGTTTTGTCAACCTTTGCTTGAATCTGAAAATCACCAAAAATCTCGAGTCCCTCTGGGAGTGGTTTAATGTTGAGTTTTAGATCATTGGCATAGATCTTTGACCACTTAAGCTGTCGACCAAACGATCCAAAGAAGGGATCATTAAAGAAGTCATCTCTTCGAGAGCGTTGATATTTTCCCAGTTGAGCAAAGGGGGCAGGAATGGTATACTCTCCTGCTTGTTGTGGAAAGAGAACATAGGTATAGGTCTGGGTATGATAAGCCCCTTGGGTACCCTGTTTTAGATTGGGAAGTTTTTTGACCCAGAAATCTTTGAGTTCAGGCTCTGAGAGTTCGATTTTATCATAGCGAGCATTGGGTAGACTCTTAAAGGTAAGATAGAGATGAATAGGCTCCCCCACATAGGCCTCTTGTTTATCCACTTTCATCTCCAGTTGGACAGGAGAGTTTTTGCCTGTAGGTGAAGGTTTGGTTACTTTAAGGGTGAGGGGTGGTGTCTGTAGAGACTCTCCATCAACCTCAATGGTATAGCTAGGAATAACCAGACTCTCTTGAGGGACAAACTGATAGCTTTTAGAGAGTGATTTTGTGGTTGCTCCATTGATGATCTGAATGCTCTGTTGGGTCGAGGTTCCAATCACAGGAGAGGTTCCAATCTCTTGGAGTTCAGGAAACGTTACCTGATCGCCGTTGGCACTTAGGGTAAGGGTAGCACTCTCTCCTTTGTAGATGACAGTTCTATCGAGTTTGGCAGAGACACTTCCTGCCATGAGCATCCATGGGAGAAGGAGGCAGATGGCTATGAGTTTACCAAGGTTTAATCTCTTCATTTTTCTCTCCTTTATTGGTTATGGGTAACATAAGGGTGTTGATCCCTCGTTGATCCAGCATCTTTTGGTACTTTCGCATCTCTTTGTCACTAATGGGCTCTTTTTTTGCCTGTTGCATGGCATGGGCTTGTTGTTTTTGACGTTCTTTTTCATCTTGCTCTTTTCGTTTTTCTTGATCTTTCTGTTCTTTATCTTGTTTGTTTTTATCGTTCTGTTTTTGATCTTTGTTTTGTTGATCTTGCTTGTTTTTATCGTTCTGTTTTTGATCTTTGTTCTGTTGATCTTGCTTGTTTTTATCGTTTTGTTTTTGATCTTTGTTCTGCTGATCTTGCTTGTTTTTATCGTTCTGTTTTTGATCTTTGTTCTGCTGATCTTGCTTGTTTTTATCGTTCTGTTTTTGATCTTTGTTCTGTTGATCTTTTTTCTTCTGCTCTTGCTCTTTTTTCTTTTTCTTAAGCAGTTCAAGATTGAATTGGGTATCTTTATCCTCTTTTATCTTGAGTGCCTCTTCATAAGCGTTTATCCCCTCATCGAGTTTGCCCAGTTGAGCATAGCTGTTGCCTAAATTGTGCCATTTTTTAAAGGCGAGTTTGGGATCTTGAATCTGAGCATAGAGCTTTTGGGCTTGGGTATAGTTGCCCTCTTTATAGTAGCTATTGGCTTGGTCATAGAGCAGTGCATCGCTCTTTTTTTCGACCTTTTGAAATGTTTTAAGGGCTTGGGTATAGTTACCCTCTTGGTATGCCTCTTTGGCATCTTGGAGCCATTTAAAATCCAAAAGCGATGCCTGAAGTATCACACTTAATGGAATCATAATCAGTAGGGGCTTTAGAGTCATGATGCTCTCCTTTTAGGAAGCGACGAGATCGAGATCAAGAGCAATAAAATTGCCACAATGAGTGGGTAGATAAAGAGTTGCTGGGTATCTCGAATGGTCTGCTCCTTTTTTTGTGTGCTTTTAAATTTTGCTTGAATATTTTGAGCCAAAATTCTGACATCATCTTGTCGGATACTCTGTTCTAGATAGGCACCACCACTCTCTAGGGCAAGCTCTTTGATCACAGGATTGAGCTTAACCACGACGATGTTGCCTTTGTTGTCTTTAAGCACACCATTGGGGGTCTTAATTACCCCACCTTTTTGGGTTCCTACTGCGTAGACAAAGACCACAATATGGTGCTCTTTGGCATAGGCGATCTCTTGGCTATAATCCTCTTTGTCGCCTCCGTCGGTAAAGAGCAGTAGGGCTTTTTTCTCATTCTCGGTGACGAGTCGTTGGGTGGACTCAAGGGCAGAGATGATGCTGGTTCCCTTGAGGCTCATATTGTCAAACTTCATGTTCTCGACCAAGAACTTTAATGATCCACGATCCTTGGTTAAAGGTGAGATCAAAAAGGCTTGAGAACTGAATCCAATAACCCCGATTCTAGCGTTGGGGAGATCTTGGAGGAGTTTAAAAAACTTCTGTTTGGCAAAGCTAAAACGGTTGGGATAGACATCTTGGGCAAACATGGAGTTTGAGATATCAAATCCCACCATCAGATCAATGTCACTGCTTTGTACTTTGATCTCACCATGGTTAATAACGGGTCGGGCAAGGGCAATGATAACCAATCCCATTGAGAGCAGTAACAAGACGGCTCGTGTGCGTTTAGAGAGGCTCGGCTGTTGGGCTCTGAGACGTTGGAGGATTGTTTTGTCAAAGTATTGCTCTAGACTAGAGCGGTTCTGTTGAATCAAAAATCCCAACGGCAAAAGCAACAGCAGTAACCATAAATATTGACTCTGTTCAAATACCATTAGGCTCTCCTATTTCGATAGAGAAAATAGAGGATCATCAAAAGTAGCCCCAATCCCAATGGATACTGGAAGTAGTAGCTCTTTTTGACATAACGATCCACTTTGATCTCGCTTTTTTCTAGTTTATTGATCTCTTCATAGATCTTTTTAAGTTTTTCGACACTGTTGGCTTCAAAAAACTTACCATGGGTCTCTTGGGCGATACGCTGAAGTACATAGGGGTTATACTCTCCACGACTCCCCACCCCAATGACATAGACCTTGATACCATATTTCTTGGCGGTATTAATGGCGACATCGAGGGGAATGGTGTCGATGTTATTGACCCCATCGGTGAGTAAAATAGCAATCTTCTCTTTGGCTTTGGACTCTTTAAAGAGTTTAGAGCTCATAAAAAGAGCCTCATAGAGGGCAGTTTTTCGCTCCCCTGCAATCCCTACATCAATCTTGGAGAGCAGTCGTTTGATGCTCTCTTTATCGTAGGTTAAAGGAATGGCAACATAGGCAAAGTCTGCAAAGATGGTGAGTCCAAGCTTGTCATGTTTTCGCATGTCAATAAACTCTTGGACGATCTCTTTGACAATGCCAAACTTGTTGTACTCTTTCATTGATCCACTCGCATCAAGGATCATGGAGATCTCATATCCCTTATCCTTTTTCATAATGACATCATCGGCACGATAAGGGGATGCCAACGCAAGGCTTAAAAGAACCACCACAAGTAACTCCAAAAGGCTTTTGAGGTAACTCTTTTGTCGATGGATCTGCTTAAAGAGACGCATATTAGGAAAGATTAATTGCTCGTTACGCTCGGGACAGAATTTTCTGCAGATTAGATAAATCAGCACAATGCCCAGTGCCCATGGATATTCGAAACTGAGGTTACTTAGCATGGGTTAGCTCCTTAATCATTGTTTGCATGGCGGTCTTGTCTTGGGCATCGAGTGGTGGGACTTGCGGTTGGTACTTGTACCGCTCTAATCGTTTTAGTAGACCCTTAAGCCCCTCGTGATTGGGGTTAAGTATCTGGCTGGCTTCACTAAAGGCATAGACACTCTCTTTGGTATCTTTAAAATCAATCGCATTGAGCACTGCTTTGGCTCGCTCTTGTGGGCTAAGATGTTGTCGTCGCCGTTTGGGTCGCTGTTGCCAGCGAATCAATACCACAATGAGAACCAGTGCAAGAACAATACCTCCAATGGTCATGATGAGGTAGATCAAGGAGTCATCAGGAACCTCTACTAGTCCTTTTATATCTTTTAACTCTTCCATGGTTTACCTCACTAGATTGTTTAATTTATAAAAAGGATCCTCATCGGTATAGATCTTGGTATACCGAATGTTGTGTCCTAAAAAGTGTTCATAATGTTTTTTATCTTCGGCTTCGATGAGTGCTTTATAGCGTGCAATCATCCCTTTATCAAACTCAAAACTCTGCTCCTCCAAGCTGGTTGGATCGATCAGATCAAGGCTCCCTTGCAGTTGAGGGGACTCTTCAAAGCGGTCACGTACCATAATGGCATAGACCTCATGTTTGGCAGCAAGCAAAGAGAGGTCAAGGGGCTCAAAAAAGTCACCCACCACAAAGATAATACTCTTTTGTTTGATCCGTCCTAAAAGATACGCTGCAAACTGCTCGTAGAGAACCTCATGTCCCATTACCTCGAGCGAGAGTAGTGCGGGGATAATCTCATGAAGGGCATTGATGCTTTTGGTGGGTTTGCGAAAATATCGCTCCTCTTGGTCAAAAGCAAGGGTGGTAAGCAGGTCACTGTTTTTCATGGCAGAGAAGCCAAGCAGTGCTACAATCTCTGCCATAAGCTCCTGTTTAATGCGTTGTGTTCCAAAGGCGATGCTCCCTCCACTCATAAAGGCGATAACAATATTAAGCTCCCGCTCCTCTGTAAAAAGATTAATGTAAGGTCGTTGCTCTTTGGCGGTGGCTTTCCAGTTGATTTTTCGGACATCATCCCCAAAATGGTACTCGCGAAGTTCAGAAAAATCCAATCCATTCCCCACAAAGGTGGTGGGGTTGTTTCCGATATTTTGACTAAAGACCTTTCGTTTGCTTTTAATAAGAATTTCGCGGGCAACCCTTTGGATCATTTCATGTTGGCTCATATCAACCACCTCTTACGGGAGCTTGATATGTTGCATAATGGTCTTGATAATATGATCGGTGGTAATACCATTGGCTTCGGCTTTGTAGTTAAGAATAATTCGGTGGCGTAGTACATTGCCCACGACCTCTGCTACATCCATGGGGGTTACAAAATCTTTACCCCTGAGTACGGCAACCGCTTTGACCGCTTTGTAGATGTTGATCGAAGCACGAGGAGAAGCCCCATATTCGATGTAGTTGCCAATCTCGGGAATACCGAACTTCTCAGGATCTCGGGTAGCAAAGATAATATTAAGAATATACTTTAATACCGCATCATCAATATGCACGGCTTTAACCGCCTCTTTGAGCTGGGTAAGTTGCTCTTTGGTAACCACTTGGTTAATCACTCCAAAGCTCTCTTCGGCAACCCGTTTGACGATCTCAAACTCCTCATCGATGCTGTTGTATCCCACAATGACATTGAGCATAAATCGATCGAGCTGGGCTTCAGGGAGTTTATACGCCCCCTCTTGTTCGACGGGGTTTTGGGTGGCAAGCACCAAAAAGGGATCCTCAAGTTTAAAGGTCTGCTCACCGATGGTAATTTGACGCTCTTGCATGACCTCAAGCAGGGCAGCTTGGACTTTGGCAGGGGCACGGTTGATCTCATCGGCAAGCAGTAGATTGGTAAAGGCAGGTCCCTTTCGTACACGGAACTCTCCACTCTTTTGATCGTAGATTTCGGTTCCCGTAATGTCTGAAGGGAGCAAATCAGGTGTAAACTGGATACGTTTAAAGTCTAATCCTAAGGCATTGGAGAGGGCGTTAATTGCGGTGGTTTTTGCCAATCCTGGTACCCCCTCGACCAAGATATGTCCATCGGTAATGAGTCCAATAATCAGAGCATCAATCAGCTCTTCATGACCGACAATAACCTTTTGAACCTCTTGTTTGATTGCTGTTATGGTACTGTTCATTTATATTCCTTATAAAATATTCTAAACCTTTATAGAAGTACTATCAAGTTTATTATGTTAGAATTATAAGACTTATAGATTAATAAGAGGTTAATCGAGGATTAATCGTTGGTTGCAGGGGGGTGATTAGGCATATTTTTTAAGTTTTTTTTAATTTCTAGGGGAATCTTATCTGAAATGTTGTCCCTATGCCTTGTTGACTCTCTACTTGAAGGCGTGCTCCTAGTTCTTGTTCGATGATGAGTTTAGAGATATAGAGCCCAATCCCGTCACTGTTGTTTTTGGTACTAAAATAGGGGTTAAAGATCTTTTTGAGATACTCTTTGGCAATGCCGTTGGCATTGTCTTGGATGGTTAGGGTTTTATCTTTAAGGGTAATGGTAATGGTTGCAGGTGTTTCTCCTTTTTCCATGAGGGCATCTTTGGCATTATTGAGTAGATTGAGAATAACCTGCTCAAACTCATTTTGATTACCATAGAGAGTGATATCGTGATAAAAGGATGTCTGAGTGCTGATCTTTGCACCTTTTAGGGCGTGTTGTACGATGTTGAGGGCATTTTGGGTCGCCTCTTGGATAGAGAAGTCTGTTTTAGCTTTGGAGGGGTTATAGAACTCTCTAAAACTTTCGATGGTGTTGGTCATGTAGTTGATCTGCTTGTTGGCTTCACTTAAAAGAAGTTCCCCTTTTGGATGAGCAGGATAGATTTTTTTGAGATTCATGTGGATCATCGAGAGAACATTTAGAGGCTGTTTCCATTGGTGGGCGATAATCGAGATCATCTCTCCCATGCTAGCAAGTCGTGATTGTTGAAGCAGTAGGGCTTGTTGGGTCTTGTGACGCTCTTCGACCAGTTTAAATTTGTAGGCAATGGCCAAAGAGAGAAAGATTGACTCAATAGAGAAGGTGACATGTAAAAAGGGAAAGACAATACCCGTCATCTTGATAAAGCCCACAAACTCGATAATGGCAATACCAATGGTAATGTACCATCCTGTGAGCAGAAAGTAAAATGGGGTATCTTTCTCTTTGATCTCACGATTGGCTTCACTGAGTACCAACCAGATAGGGACAAAGATGGGAATAAGGTGCGTAAAGAGTGTATGGGAGAGTAGGAGTGAGAGCAGAATATCCATAAGGGTAATTATAAGGATGATATCAATGAGTTTGATCACGTTGCTTACATGGTACTCTTTAAGAAAGGCTTTAATAAATAGCAGAGAAAAAAGAAGTAAAAAAGCCTTACTCAAATCGAGTAAGAAGTAGCTACCAAAGGGAAAAATCTCATTAAATGGGGCAATAATCAGGCTATCGAGATTGATTAACATTAACAGTGTCGAGAGCTGAGCCAATCCATAATAGAGGTATTGTCGATGGCGAATGTAGACATAAAATGCCAAGTTGTAAATGCTTGCGGTAATGATTACTCCAAAAGCGATGGCAACCACCAAAAATTTAAGATGCCCAAAGTGGTAGAGGGGTTGTGTGGTCTGCACAAATTGCTCTTGAAAAGAGAAGAGTGAGATAAGCACAAATATCCCAATGGCGGTGAGTTTAAGTTTGAGTATTTTATCCACGAAGATTGATCTTGTATCCTGTTTTAGAGACGTTCTCAATCACCTCTTTGCCGACGACTTTGCGTAGTTTTCGTACCAGTGTTCGCAAGGAGTCAGGGGTCATGACCTTGTCATACCAGATGCTGTTTTCGATTTCAACATAGGAGACCACACGGTTTCTATTTTTAATTAGTATCTCCAGTAGCATCCGTTGGGATGAGGTAAGGGGGATGATCTCCTTTTGGTTGCTCAGTGTTTGGTTGAGCAGATCGTAAAAAAGCGTAGAGGTCAGTTTGAAGATACTGGGGTTTTGATCGGCTAGCTGTTCAAAGCAGAGCTTGAGTGCTTCATTGAGCTCCGCTTCTTGGAGTGGTTTTCTTAGGTATTTAATTAGGTTAAGTGTCACAGCTTCTAGCAGATACTCCACTGAGGTATAGGCGGTGGTGATGATAATGGGGGTTGTTTTGTCCTTTTGTCGAATCGCTTTGCAAAACTCTAACCCATTCATCTGGGGCATCTCTATATCGGTAATAATGATATCGGGATGATGTGCTTCGTAGAGTTTTAATCCCTCTTTACCATTTTCTGCTTCAATAATATGCTCAAAGTAGTCAGCAAGATACATGGAAGTTACCATGCGTGCGGGGGCTTCATCTTCGATATAGAGGAGGGTATAGGGGGATTTTTCTAAATTCATGTTATTATTATACTAGAAAGGATAGATGATGTCAAAACTAAAGATTATGGGGACAACGCTATTGGTGGTGGGTACACTTGGAGGGTGTGGGATGATGTCAAAATCGGACTCTGATACACCTAAGGTAAGCCTTCCAGAGAAGATTGCTGTTGAGATCCCTGATGTTTTAAAAATAGAGAAGGATCAATCCACCGAGGTTGATCAAAAGGATTCAGATGCCAACAAGAGTATTGGCTTTATAGAGCTCAAAGAGGATATTGCCTATCTTGAAGTACAAGAGAATAGGCTCAAGTTGGATCTGCTCTTTGTTGCTCCATTAATGGATGAGATTGTTGATCGTTGTAAGGGAGTAGATCTAGGAAGTGCATGTTATATTCCTGATGATGCACTACACTATGTTGTCACCGAGGCATTTAAAGCCCAGATTGATGCGATTGATCCTGAGGAGAGCAGTTATTATCGTGTGGGAGAGGAGTTGAGTTTTGGGGATATTGATTTTATACAATATGATGAAAATGCCCCTTTTCGCTATGCGTTGAGTCTGCATGATTTTAGTGCAGAGGATAGTACTTCAGGAATTCAGTGGTCACTGGATCAGTCTCATGTCTACTCTTCGTATCGGGAGGATGAGGAGAGTCGTCACAATGGTATTACCATTGATTATTACAACGATACAAACGGGGAGCGTATGGCGGTAGTTGATCGTTTAGAGATGCTGGACTATCGCGACAGTTTTGAGTTTAATTTGACACATAATAATCCTGACTATTATCATCTTACTTCTCAAGCCAAAGTTTGGGAAAAAGAGATACTTAGTAAAGCCTTTGCCTCAGAGGGAACGCTTGATGCCAATGGGGGAGAGATGCTCTTTGTGGGGGTCTATCCTGAGTATCGTCTACGGGAGTATGAGCGTTTTGATGCACTCGGAAATGCCCTCTATGATGAGTGGTGTACCTCGGATAATGAGGCGTGTCTGATTGAGGATGAGGGGACATGGTGGTATGAAGGAGATGAGCAGTACACCCCCGAAGATACGGAGGCGATCAATGCTCGGTTTGATCGGCTAGAGGAGCGTTTGGCTCTCTAGCTGAAGTGTTTTTAGTAGCTGTAGCTGGTCTGCCCATCAATGGGAAGGGTAGGGCGATCAAAGAGTCGTCCATACTCATCTTCACTACAGTACCCTGTATCGGTTGAGACAAAGAGGGCTTTGGGAGCAGGATCAAATCCAAAGGTAGCGATCTGCTCACGGGCTTTGTCCGAGAAGGGGATCCCCATCATGTCAAAGTAGTCACGATAATCCACTCCCGCAGCATACGAGTAGGCAATGATAAGCCAATCATTGTCTCCAATGGCATTGATCTCATCAAGGCTATAGGTAGAGAATCCTACGGCATCTTTACGATTGTCCCAATCGGCTTTGGCTCGTCGCATCTCTCGCTCTAGGATATGAACGCGAGCCAAAACATCCCAACCATCTTCGACTTTACCCATCTTTTGAGCGTGCATCATCGCTTCGATTTTGAGTAGGTACTGCTCTCCTAACCCCGCCTCATCCCAGAGGTTGGTTTTGAGGTAAGCAACTCTGTCCTCTTCATTGGCAGCGGCTTGAATGGTCTCAAAGAGCGATTTAAAAGGAAGCCCTCCACAATCATTCTCTTTGCCTGTGTTCTCAAAGTACTTAGACTTGGTATAGTACGAGAAAGTATTGGTCGCGGCATGGTTGGGGAACCCTTCGAAGCGTTTCATCTGCAAAGAGTGACCCAACTCATGAATGTCTCCATGTCCAATGGGATCAAATGCCCAGTAGGCATCATAGGGATTCCCCGAACATCCATACCCACAGCTGGCTTGGTCGGCATTCATGTGTTTCATAATATCAATGCTCTCGATGGTGATCTCTCTCTCATCTGCCCAGTCGTGAATCTCTGGAACCACATCGACCCCTTCACCTTTGAAGCCCGCAAGCACATGGGGGTAGTTGGAGGTGTATTTGACCACCGCATTGGCAAGCCCCTCAGCCGTACCTCCCCAGCGATCATCTTGCACCGATTGAATCATCTTATCAAGCTTAGAGTGTACCTCAAATCCAGCCGTGCTGATCTCTGCCCAGTCATACTCATTGGCATCGAGTTGTTGTGCGAAGCGGTCGTTATCCTCAGGGCTTGCCCAGTAGGGGTGTTCTCCTACATTTTCAAAGGTAATATCTACGGGTAGATCGTTTTTGTCAAACTCCAACTGCAAGGTTCCACCATAGGTCGAGGTGATCTCGATGCTCTCTCCTGAGGCGATCTCAAAGTGAGGGGTCTGGAGATATTTAGGACGCTTATAGCCATTTTTTTGATATTGATGAGTTGCGGCTGAACGCAAGGTATTGACAAAGACCTTGACTTTAAGATCAGAGCTGTCGTTTCGTGTGATTTTGACCGTTTGCCCTGGCAAGGCATAGGCTCCTGTGGATCGGAAATACTTCTTGCTCATTAGATGCACTTCACGGGTGGTGGGGGTAATGTGCGAGAAGTCACTACGGCTAAAGTTCCCCATGTCTGCTTGGGCAGGGTTGATTTTGCGGTAGTTGTAGATCGCATGATCGCTAAAGAACGAGGTCATAAAAGCGTTGTCATCGGTGGTGACCTTATCCATGGGGTAGCTCACCTCTTGACGCATCTTATCGCCTAGGAGTACCAAAAGCTTTTGGAGACGGTAGCTCTCTTGGTCGAAGATGGCATTTTTGTGGCTATCGAGTTGGGTGAGCATACTGCGTACCTTGTCGGCTCCATCTTGGAAATCCTCTTTGAGCGTTGGCACTTCACTACAGTTGTCACCATCTTGGGTATAGTTGCCACTGCTGTCTTGACACTTTGACCAGTCAAAGTTGTAGTCTTGATTCTGGAAGTGGCTAAGCATTCGATCGATTGTAGCGTAGCCTAAGTTGTTGAAGTAGGCTTGATACATCTCGGTGCTGTTTTGCCAAGAGGCTTCGTCGGCTGCCCAGTAGTTTCCACCATAAGGGAAGTCAAACTCAAACTGCTCCTCCATAACCGCGGAGATGCTGTTTTCTCCCCAATTAGGATGGAGGTAGAGCAGTGGTTGATGTGCCAATCGAATCGCATCAATGCTCTCATTGAGTGCCTTGGCATCGTCTCCATCTCCTGCACTGCTTAGCACCACAAGATCAGCCCCTTGGTAACAGCTATCTAGCGTTGTCGCATCATTACAGCTTTTGATCTCCCAGTTGGGGTAGTTGCTCTCTAGCCAACTCTCTACACTTGAACTGGTCATAAAGGAGAGGGCAATGGTGTGTTGCTCTTCTGTAATCTCATGATCTGCCTCATTGGTAAGAAGCCACGCCATGGTACGTTTCATGGGGGTCTCAAAGTCAAGTTGTTCACCCTTTTCAAAGAAGCTAATGGGGTTAGAGGCAAAAATAGCATAACGGCTCTGTGCTTTCTCTCCTGCAAGGGCGAGGATATGATCTTTGGTTCCATAGAGTAGGGGGAACTGCTCTTGGGTATCCCCATACGGATTAATAAGTTGAGAGCTGTACCCACCTGTGGCGTAGTTGATGGGGTTCTCTTGGTAGATCGCCTTGAGCAGAGGGGTTCCTGCTTGGATGGTGGCGATCTCATCTCGGGTAGCTTGGAGCAGTTCGGCTTTGGTCACTTTGGTGACAACACCAGAGTTAAGTGCCTCTTGGATGGCATTATCGGAGGTGACCTCTAGAGTAATAGGTGTTGAGATGTTATGTTCGCCATCGCTAATGATCACATCAAAGTCATAGATACCTGTCTGAAGCTCACCCGTTAGATAGATCTCTCCTTGATCGTTAATGGCAAAAGGAACTGCTTGAGAGATGGTGTAGCTGAGTTGATCCTCTTGATAATCGACCGCTTCAATGGTATGAATGACCGATCCCTCTTCGAGGTTTAAGGGGATCAAAATGGATTGGCTCAAGCTGTTTTGTATCGCAGGTGTCTCGGGTGTGGCACCATAAACCTCTACCGTGGCAAGGTGTAGGTTATAATCCCCTTTGGCTTTGACAAGCAGATAATCTGCTTGGATGGGGCTATCAAGCTCGATAAACTGCTCCTCGGCACTCCCTTTGAGGGTTGCAACTTGATGATCGCTAGGAAGCTCTCCACTGTAGGGGGTGTTGCTAAGATAGACGGTGGCATCACTGAGTCGCCATGTGTTGCTCTCGCGTCCTTGGATCATGATTTTGCTAACCGTAGTACCGTGAGGAAGTTGCAGCTGCCACCAGTTTTCACTCTCGGTTCCTTGGGTATGGTTGTAGGTGGTGTCATCTCCATCAATCGCTTTTTCGGGAGCCTCATAATAGTAGTATCCATTAGCAGGTGGCTGGGTGGCAACACCATAAGGCTGAGCGATATCTTTAGCAGGGGTTACCTCTATCGAGAAGAGAGGCAAGGAGCGAACAGAGGTACCATCGGTGACAGAGATGTTGATGTCTTCGGTTGCTCCCTCTTGGGTTGGGGTTCCACTCAGGGTTCCTGTGGTGGGTTCAAAGGTAGCCCATGTGGGTTTGTTTTGGATACTAAAGGTAAGGTTATCATCATCGGGATCGGTTGCATTGGGGGTAAATTGATAGTTTTGGTAGCGTGTAATTGCCTCTTTGGGATCGCCTAGAATCACGGGTGGATGGTTGTCGTAGTTTTCGGTTGCCACAAGTGAGACATTGTCGATTATGGTACCTAAGCTGTCGTTTTGTGATGCAATCTCTTTGAGTTGAATCTGTTGTGCTTGACCATTACCAAAAAAAGTAACGCTGTAGTTGCTCCATGTTGTGCTTGGGGTGATGCGTTGGATCATCTCATCATCGATCCAGATCTCAAAATCTGAGCTGTTGGCTCTTCGTGCATAGGCATTAAGACTCAAGCGGTATTCACGTCCTTTTTCGGTGGTGAGGGTCTGTGCGAGGCTATTGAACTCTCTTCCTGCATCGAGTTCAATCTTATACTCTCCTTCTGTTGCGGCTTGACCAATGCGGTGATCCCACACTTCGCCTTTGCCCTCCCAGTTGTTAAAGGTCACCTCTTTCCAGCGACCGTGATTTTTTTGGATTGAGAAGTTCTCAAAACTTCCATTAAGAATAAGGTTCTCAGCTCCCTCGGCATGGAGGGGAGAGAGGCTTAAGAGGGTAGCGGTGATTAGGCTAAGTTTGATGGTTGTGCTGTTCATCGTATGCTCCTTTTGGTTTCTACAGGAAGTATAGGATGAAAAAATGTCCTTTTAATGACCAAAGTTAAAAAAATATATAAAATCTAATACTTAAGTATAAATAGTGTTTTTATGTTGTTTTATATGACATATTTTAATAACGCTACGGAAGTATTTTTTTTAAGTAGAAGATTGGAAAAATCTGCTACAGTGTCGCTCATAAAACATGTTATATATTGAGGTGAGAAATCATGGAACAGCGACTGGATGTTATTGATCTATTGTTAAAATTTTTGAGTGTGGAGTCAATTACTCCTGATGATGGGGGATTATTGGAGTATATTCAAGGCTATCTCGAAGATTTTGATGCAACATGGATCAATGAGGGGGGTGTAAAGAACCTCTTTTTGACCAAAAAGTTTGGTGAAGGGAAACATCTCTGTTTTGCGGGGCATGTCGATGTGGTACCCGCAGGAGAGGGGTGGGATACCAACCCATTTGTGCCGATGATTGATGAGGGGTATATCTATGCCCGTGGGGCACAAGACATGAAGAGTGGGCTTGCTGCTTTTGTTCAGGCGATTCGCGATATGGATGGTGATTTTTCTGGGCGGATCTCTCTGCTTTTAACTTCGGATGAGGAGGGGGATGGAACCTATGGAACACAAATTGTTCTTAAACATCTTAAATCCATTGATCTGTTGCCCGATTACTGTATTGTTGCAGAGCCTACGTGTGAAGAGCATTTTGGAGATGCCATTAAGATAGGTCGACGTGGATCGATCAATGGTTATTTGACCCTTAATGGTAAGCAAGGACATGCGGCCTATCCTGAAAAGGCGATCAACCCTATCCATCAGATTGCTCCGATTCTTGCAAAGATTGCAGGGCATGATCTTGATGCAGGAGATGAGAACTTTGCTCCGAGTAAACTGGTCATTACCGATATTCGTGCAGGAATGGAGGTGACCAATGTTACGCCTAATGAGCTTAAGATGATGTTTAATGTGCGAAATTCGACCAAAACCACGCAAGAGAGTTTGGAGGCATTTATGCGTGAGCAGTTCGATGGGCTCGATTATGATCTGCGACTTGAACAGGGCTCCTATCCATTTGTTACCAACCGAAACTCCTATGTGGTGGAGCAGCTTGCAAGTGTGATACAAGAGGTAACAGGCATTACCCCTAAGCTCTCGACGGCTGGAGGGACGAGTGATGGGCGACATATCGCCCCTTATGGGATTGAAGTGGTGGAGTTTGGTGTGATAAATGACCGTATTCATGCCTTAAACGAACGAACTTCTATTGCAGAAGTAGAGACTCTTTATAATATTTTTGTTAAGATGATAAAGAGATTCTAAATCCCATAGATTCAAGGAGAAAAAAATGCAAACAACCAACGCTAATAACGGACAAGATTTAACCGTTGAAGAGATTAAAGCCAAAATCGAAAAGCTCTTAGCGACCTATCGTGCAAAGCATGATGAGTTGGAGTGGGCAGATGATGAGTGGGAGTCAAGTGAGATTCAAGAGGAGCTTGATGCCTATGCTAAGGAGATCAAAAAACTCAAAGCTCAAGTTCGTGAACTTGAGCATGCTTAGCATATCTTTTTAAGGCTGGTACGATTGATCTATAAGCGACCCTCTTTGACTGAGTATGTTGTTCTCCGATTAACGATGATTATCGTGGTGGTGACAACACTCTATATCGTGGCTTTAGAGATGATTCCTCAATCGTACCAGAACAGTACCTTTCATATTCTTTTTTTCCTCTTTTCTCTTTTATTGATGCTGGCAGCAGTCTACAAAGGGGCAAGACGTATCAGTCGTGAGTTACGCACCATAGAGCAGTATCTCTCCGAGAGTGATAATGCACTAAATAAGGTGGAGAAGGTACGCTTTTTTACCGAAGAGTTTGAACGGATCAATACGGCACTGGTTTCGATACTTAAAAAGATCAAGAAAAAAGAGCGTAAAAAACGTAAATATACCGCCAAGATTAAGCTTAAAAATCGTCAACGCTCCGATATGCTCTCGGCGATTGCACATGAGTTTCGTAATCCCATTGCGGCAATTATGGGCTACTCTCAGACACTCAACGAAGATGAAGATATCCCTCCCTCTTTACGCAAAAAGTTTTTGACTAAGATCTATAATAATGGTGAAAAGATAGAGGAGTTGCTAAGTCGCTTGTTGCTCTGGAACCGTTTTGAGAGTGGTGAGCAGAAGCTACAGTTGAGTCGTATTGAGATGAAAAACTTGGTTGTGGAAGTGGTCTCTAACCTCGAAGATAAGTATAAAAATCGTCATATTATACTGCCTAAAGAGAGTTTTGAGGTCAAAGCTGATCGTGCATTGATGGAGATTGTGCTTAAAAACCTTATTGAAAATGCCCTAAAGTACTCTAAAGAGGAGGTACGTATCGAGATCGAGGGTCGTCGGCTTTTTGTGATCGATCAAGGGGTGGGGATCTCTCCTGAAAACATCGAAAAGGTAACCAAAAAATTCTTTCGTACCTCCGAACATACGTGGGACAACTCAATGGGACTGGGGTTGGCAATTGTTAAAGAGATTTTAAAACTTCATAACAGCACGTTGGAGATTCAGAGCCAAGAGCATCGTGGTTCAACCTTCTCCTTTGAACTTTAATGGCTCTTTTTGAGTCATCTCTTCTTTTTTTATCAATTATTTTGACCAAGAAAATTTAAAATACTTTAGAATAAAAATTAATCAGACAAAAATGAGAATATTTGTTAACGTTAATCCTCAATATCTTTGATTTTTTTAATCTTTAATTTGATTTATCTACAAAAAGTGGTAATATATTTACATTAGTAAAAATTATAATTATTTCTTTAAATTATCAATTTAGTTGAAGTAATAATAATTATAAACTAAATTAATAGGAGGAAACATGAAGTTAGGTTTTTTAGTCGATCTTAACCTTTGCATGGGATGTAAAGGGTGTGAGATCGCCTGTAAAGTTGAAAATGAAGTGCCACTGAGCTCGTGGCGTTTGCGTGTAAAATATATCGATATTGGGACATTTCCCGATACTTCAAGGAACTTTACACCACTGCGTTGTAACCATTGTGAAAATGCCCCTTGTGAGCGGATCTGCCCTGTCTCGGCGTTACACTATCTTGAAAATGGTATTGTCAATGTGGACAACACACGATGTATTGGTTGTGCAGGGTGTATGATGGCGTGTCCTTATGGAGCGATCTATATGGATCCCGAGTCTAACACCGCCGATAAGTGTACCTATTGTGCCCACCGAGTTGAGAGTGGAATGATGCCTGCATGTGTGGTGGCGTGTCCTGTTGAGGCGAACATCTTTGGGGATATCGAAGATGAGACCAGTCACATCTCACGATACATTATGGAGCATCAAGGGGATGTACAGGTACGAAAACCTGAAAAACATACCAACCCTAAACATTTCTATGTGGGTGGAGGGAATCAAACACTCAATCCTTTGGCACATGAGCGAATTGAGGGGTATGGACTCTTTAACAATATTACCCATCTTGATACCATTGGTGACCCTCATCACTCTATTTTGGATCGATTTATTGCACCAATTTTTGGGAGTCACAATGACCACCTCAAAGATGAGAGCTTTTTAGAGATGCCCAATGAGGCGACTCATGGATCACACGAAGAAGGAGGACACCACTAATGGATCACGGTACAGTTATAGAAGCAACCAAAGCCGTTGTAACGTTGGACGTTGCATTACCTGGTATTATCTGGGGTTGGATGATTACGCTGAATATGTGGGCAAAGAGTATCGGGACAGGGGTTGTCTTGGTCGGTGCATTTTTGCTCTATCGACATAAAAAAGAGGCGATGCCTAACCTAAGATGGTTGATGCCTGTTATCTCTTTTATTGCACTGAATGTTTTTCTACTCTTTACACTGGTAGATCTGCATCAACCCTTAAGAATGATTAATATCTTCTTGCATCCTCACTGGACAAGTGCCATTACTGTTGGGGCATGGATGGCATCACTCTTTACAGGATTAATTACCCTTATGATGGTAATTGGGGTGCTTGATGCCTTCCCTGATTTGGGACGACACAACACATTCGCTAAAGCCTTGCGTAAGATGAGTGGCATTTATGAGGGGATCTTCCCATTTGTGGTCTTTTTGGCACTTCCTGTGACCATGTATACGGCGGTTATTATGGCAGAATCAAGTGCACGAGAGCTCTGGGCGGCTCCTGCTGAGTTGATTCAGATGCTTTTAGCGGCCTTTATGGTGGGATCGGCTTCGTTAATTTTTATTGCCAATGATAAGTGGTCTGATGAAGCCAAAAGAGATCTGGCATGGGTCTTGGCACTCTCTGTGGCTGCGTCGTTTATTATGTATATGGGAGAGTATTTCTTTTCGTTTAAAGCAGCAGAGGTAGAGGCTACTTTGGCATACATTCATGAGGGTGGATCGTACCATCTACAGTTCTGGGCAGCGATGGTATTGGGGTACATTATTCCTTTCTTTATTGCAACTGCTTCGATCAAGAAGTACAACACCATAATGATGAGATTTGCAGCATTAACGACTTTGATTGGTCTCTATCTTGCAAAAAGTACGTGGCTAGAAATTCCACAAATGATACCGTTAAGCTAAGGAGAAATAGATGGTTAAAAAAATGAATGAAAAGAGCTCTTCTTTCTTTGAGAGTCGACGAAACTTTCTAAGGGGAACCGCCTATACCGTAGCGGGTGCTACCGTAGCAAAAGGTGTATTCTCGACAATTGTTGATACCCCTGCAATGGCGGATGATAGTAAATTTACCGCAACACCTGAGAGTCTATCTTTCTATCCTGCACACGATGAGTGGGACAGCTTTACGGAGCTTGATGGATTGGACTGGAAACGTGGTGGTGTAGGACGTAAAGGGGTTCAATCTGCAGATAATCCTGATGGGATTAAAGCCACGGAGTACATGCTTGTACCCACCGCATGTTCTAACTGTGAGGCATCATGTGGGTTGACAGCATGGGTGGATATTGGGCTCTATAAAGAGACTCAAAATCCCAAAGATCTAAAAGTTCGTAAATATATGGGGAACCCTTTGCATGCGGGAAGCCGTGGGCGTAACTGTGCTAAAGGGTACGCGACTCAATCTCAGATGTACGATCCCGATCGTATCCCTTTCCCTCTTAAACGTGCACCAGGGAGTAAGCGTGGAGAGGGTAAATGGGTCAGAACCTCTTGGGATGAAGCGATGAAAGAGATCGGAACCAAAATCCACGATACGCTTAAAACAGGTGATGAGATGAGCCGTAAGCTTTTTATGTATCATGTTGGACGACCCAATGAGAATGGATTTGGTCACCGTGTACCGCATTCACTTGGTTGTGATGGGTACGATTCACATACCAATATCTGTAGTGCGGGTGCACGACAGGGAACCATTCAGTGGTTTAATGATGATCGAAACTCTCCTGATTGGGCAAATGCCAAGTTGATCTTTTTGCAATCTTCACATGCGGCGGATGCGGGGCACTACTTTCAGCAGGCTGCGGGTAAGATTGCGGATGCTCGTAAAAAAGGTGCCAAATTGGTTGTACTCGATCCTCGTATGTCCAACTCTGCGGGTATGGCAGATCTTTGGGTACCTTGTTGGCCAGGAACCGAGACCGCACTCTATCTCTACTTGGCAAACCGTGTCTTGAATGAAAAAGACATCAATGGGGATGATCTGGTTAACCACGCGTGGGTTAAAAACTGGATGAACTGGGAAGAGATGATGGCAAACAAAGAGTATCTGGCACTCTTGGTTGAAAAGGGTTACATCAAAGCCGTACCTCAAGGGGATAGCTATGAGGACTTTATCAAGATGCTCCAAGAGATGTACTCGGAATATACCCTTGATTTTGTGGTCGAAGAGTGTCGAATTGAGGCACGTATTGTGGAGAAACTCTACGATATGTTTATCGATGCGGGTGCACGCGTGGCAACCTATATCTGGCGAGCAGGACCCATTGCCCACCGTGGTGGTTGGATGATCGCTCGAGCGGCGTTTTTCCCCTTGGCACTTCGTGGTGCAATGGCAGGAGACAAAGGTGGGGTAAGCATGCACCACTGGCATGTTATCTCGGTCAATGGAAAAGGGGACAAAGCCACCGTAGCAGGAGAACGCCCCAAAAAGGTCGATGTCTGGAACGAGATTGCATGGCCACCTGAGTATCCACTCAGTTCCTATGAGATGAGCCACATTATGCCTCACTTGCTTATGGATGATGAGTGGCGAGCCAAGTGGAATGCTAAGGGGCTTAATGTTCCTGAGAAGCTAGCAGTTTGGATCCCCCGTATGTATAATCCTGTGTGGATTAATCCCGATGGATTCAGATGGATCGAAGCCCTTAAGCGTGAAGATAAGATTGAGATGAGCTTTAACCTCTCTCCTACATGGTCAGAGACCAACTGGTATTGTGACTTTATCTTGCCTGTGGGGCTTGCAGGAGAGCGACACGATCAGCACTCAGAGGCAACCATGCCCGCACGTTGGTTATCGTTTAGACAACCAGCACTTAGAGTGGCGTTAGAGAAGATGGGATGGAAACCCAAAAATCCAGCTCGTGGAACCCTCGAAGCCCACATGGCAGCAGGTTTAGGAGAGATCTGGGAAGAGGTCGAGTTCTGGGCAAACATTATGGTACACTACGTTGATCCCGATGGAAGCCTTGGGGTACGAGACTACTGGGCATCCAAAGAGGATCCAACCCGAGCGGTAACGATTGCAGAGTGGTATCAAGCTGCATTTGATAACCTGCCCAATCTCAAGCGAGCAGCATCATCGAATCCTAAGTATAAAGATAGCAAATATCCCAACTACGAGATGATGCGTGACATGGGAACATGGCTCGAAGAGGACAATATCTACCGACCCCAAGAGAAAGAGGTCAAAAAAGTGGGTGATGTCTACCATGTGCATGGACACGAGTACAAAGCCGATGAGGTCGAAAAAGATGAGTATGGTGCTCTCTTGGTCGAAGATCATGTCTATGGAGGCAAAAAAGCGATTGGTCTAGAGGTTGATGGTAAAGTGGTTCAAGGGTTCCATACGCTTAGTAAAAAAGCGGAGTACTTCTCTCAGTGGTTTGCTGACTGGAAGTGGCCTGAGTATGCGATACCAATCTACCCAAAAACCAAAGAAGAGCGTAAAAAAATGGTTCACGTGGTTACCCAAGTACACCATGACTTTATGGAAAAAGAGAATGAGTTTGCACTTAACACCGTCTTTAGGTTGCCTTATAACATCCATACCCGTTCGGTTAACTCCAAACACCTTATGGAGATCAGCCAGAACCACAACCCAGTATGGATCAATACCGAAGATGCCAAGCGACTCAACATTAAGCAAGGAGATGCGATTAAAGTAACCATTACCGATACGGTCTCTGGGCTTGAGTCGGGTTACTTTATCGCCATGGCAGTACCCACAGAAGCGACCATGCCAGGTGTGCTTGCCAACTCACACCATGCAGGACGATGGAAGCTTAAAAATGCTGTCGAGATCCCAGGCTTTAGCCACAAGCTAGGTGTCATGGGGCTAGGAGCACCACTTTATGATATGACCATGGATGGTAAAATCGGAACCTTGCGTCCCACTGAGGGCTTAGACAAAGGGATGATGGCACGTCAAGATACATGGCAGTTTAAAGAGTACAACAAAGATCTTGACAACATCTGGTGGGATGGTCTAAGTGGTTCATGGCAAAATGCCGTGGCACCATCGCATCCTGATCCTATTGCAGGAAACCACGCATGGCACCAAAAGGTCAGTATCGAGCTTGCAGGCCCTGAAGATCAGATTGGTGATATCTATGTCAACTACGAGAACAACATGAAGGTCTATCAAGCATGGCGAGACAAATTAACTCGACCACTTGAAGCAGGAGATACCCTCCGACGACCACCACACATCAAACGACCCGCTGTGCCTCTAAGCAAAAAGGCATACACCGTCAATATCAAAGCCTAAGGGCTTTGCCCCCTCGTTTGAGGGGATCTCTTCAAAGCTATATTTAAGTTTTCTAGAAACCCGATTTTTAGGGATTTTGTTTTTTATTCTTTTTAGTTTAAGCTTGTTTTATGTATAATAATTTCGTTCAAAAATAGGAAGAATGCCGAAAAATAGCAATTCTATTGCTATTTTGACTATGCCCTTATAGGGTTTGAAACGTTACGAACAGTTAGGGGTATATCTAATTTGTTCCATTTTGACTATGCCCTTATAGGGTTTGAAACAACACATCGTTGTTGATGCTTGATGCTACTGATGTAAAATTTTGACTATGCCCTTATAGGGTTTGAAACAGTGATGGTGAGCTTAGAGTGTTGCTCTCCCTATCGGCTCATTTTGACTATGCCCTTATAGGGTTTGAAACATACTTTTTTAACTTCTTTTGTACCCATTACCTGAATTTTGACTATGCCCTTATAGGGTTTGAAACTTGGCACGGTATCCTTTTTTGATCACTAAATCTGATTTTGACTATGCCCTTATAGGGTTTGAAACATTTTGATATAATATAAGTAATAAAATACACACATATTTTGACTATGCCCTTATAGGGTTTGAAACATCTCTCAATCTGTACGGGGTCTGGTGCACCTTCATTTTGACTATGCCCTTATAGGGTTTGAAACACTCATCAAACCTTAACAAGCTACCCAAAGATATATCTTATTTTGACTATGCCCTTATAGGGTTTGAAACGCAGATTTGTACTCTACCACTAAAGCGTGGTAGGATTTTGACTATGCCCTTATAGGGTTTGAAACAACGGGAACATATGCTCATTATCAGTGATAACGGTAAATTTTGACTATGCCCTTATAGGGTTTGAAACGCGAAACGGCTGGTGGTGATGAGATCAGCCGTAACTACATTTTGACTATGCCCTTATAGGGTTTGAAACGTAATTTGAGAACGAATCAATCCCATATTAATATATTTTGACTATGCCCTTATAGGGTTTGAAACTGACCATACTTAAAAGCGTGTGAGAAGTGATGAATCTATTTTGACTATGCCCTTATAGGGTTTGAAACTTAAGCTCTTCGGAGTTGACACCCATATACTCTGCAAAATTTTGACTATGCCCTTATAGGGTTTGAAACTAGACCACCATGAGAGTGGAAAGCAGAGATTAGAGATTTTGACTATGCCCTTATAGGGTTTGAAACTCAGAAACGTAAGCACTACTATCAGCCCCCGTTGATTTTGACTATGCCCTTATAGGGTTTGAAACCATCGTATAACACAATATCATCTTACAATGATGAATTTTGACTATGCCCTTATAGGGTTTGAAACAAGCTTTAACGTGATCTTTATACTTTTGCTCTGCAATTTTGACTATGCCCTTATAGGGTTTGAAACGAGGGCATAGATACCAAAAAAGAGACCATACATTTATTTTGACTATGCCCTTATAGGGTTTGAAACTTACAGTCTCTACGTCAGTTGTTGGAACTTCTAGTCATTTTGACTATGCCCTTATAGGGTTTGAAACTCACATATTTATACAAACATTGATAAAATTGAAAAAAATTTTGACTATGCCCTTATAGGGTTTGAAACGGCTTGATGTAAAATTGCCTTTTAACTCACATAAAATTTTGACTATGCCCTTATAGGGTTTGAAACAGCAAAGAATGGACGATAGAGCCGTTTTAAAAGTTTATTTTGACTATGCCCTTATAGGGTTTGAAACAACGAAAGGGAAATAGGTTGATATTTTGATTGATGAATTTTGACTATGCCCTTATAGGGTTTGAAACTTTGTCAAAGGGTGATCACACGGCTGAATAACATATTTTGACTATGCCCTTATAGGGTTTGAAACCACCACCTTTTGAGAGTTTTGCACCTGTAGTTGACAAATTTTGACTATGCCCTTATAGGGTTTGAAACCACCTCTAGCACGGTTATAATACAAATCATCACCATTTTGACTATGCCCTTATAGGGTTTGAAACGCTGGAGTCGATCAAGAATATTTGGATCAAGAATAATTTTGACTATGCCCTTATAGGGTTTGAAACGAAACCTTAGTATCTCTTCATGCTCTTGCCCTGTGATTTTGACTATGCCCTTATAGGGTTTGAAACGTGTAGATGTAACACCATTGAAGCCATTGGACATGATTTTGACTATGCCCTTATAGGGTTTGAAACGGATATCAAAAAGTAGCAATCCCATCTGCAAAAAGAGATTTTGACTATGCCCTTATAGGGTTTGAAACTCGCTCTAGCCTGATCTAACTTTTTATAGATATTCATTTTGACTATGCCCTTATAGGGTTTGAAACAACGACTTGTTGACACTTCTGATGAAAGCAGAGCATCATTTTGACTATGCCCTTATAGGGTTTGAAACGATGCACCTGGTTTTATGAATGATCCATTTGTTCATTTTGACTATGCCCTTATAGGGTTTGAAACTATAAAATTTTCATCGTATGGGTAAACGATTTACATTATTTTGACTATGCCCTTATAGGGTTTGAAACGAGATATTGGCAACGTTGGCTAATATTTCATCTTTTATTTTGACTATGCCCTTATAGGGTTTGAAACTTTTTTCAATGTTTTTCCATGCTTCCATTCTTTTATTTTGACTATGCCCTTATAGGGTTTGAAACTGCCAACGATGTTGGCAGAATTTCGCAAGATTGCGTTGATTTTGACTATGCCCTTATAGGGTTTGAAACTACACTTTTTCACCTAGTTTTGTAATACGATTGTCATCATTTTGACTATGCCCTTATAGGGTTTGAAACCATCTCCTCTCCTGTTTCGTATCACTTGTACAAAATGATTTTGACTATGCCCTTATAGGGTTTGAAACTTTGGGTTTATGTGGAGTTCTTTTAACTCCACGTTGTATTTTGACTATGCCCTTATAGGGTTTGAAACGAATGGTATCATGCTTTTGATGCAAATTACCAATATTTTGACTATGCCCTTATAGGGTTTGAAACCGCATGATTGTGGATACTCTGGGTATGATACACCAGATTTTGACTATGCCCTTATAGGGTTTGAAACAAGTTTGATCTTCATACTCTAAATCAAAGCTATCTTTATTTTGACTATGCCCTTATAGGGTTTGAAACAATCTTTCCCACCATCATTTCCTAAATCAATTTCAAGATATTTTGACTATGCCCTTATAGGGTTTGAAACAACATAATTTTTTTTAGTTTTGTAGGTCGGGGTGCTCTCAGTCTGATATTAGTTCTCGATGATTATAATCTCTGATGTAAATAAAAAAATATTATCTATAGATTAAAATACTTTTTGAGTATAAAGTATCAGATGAGTTAAAAGAGTATATTCAGAGAAAAAAGCACTAAAAACTTAGATTCGTTTTTGAGTGGTTCGAAGTGTATACAATGCATAGAGCCATAAAATAGCAACAGGTAAAGGGGTTGCAAGTTCAGGAGATAGGGCACCATTAGCTCCCATCTGTTGTAGGGCAAAGAGAGCCCCCCAGACAAATAGGGTTCCACCAAGTGCTTTGACGGTGGTCATACCAATATTCATGTATCTCGCATGAAACGGAAGGCGAAGTAATAGAATCATCAGCAGTGCAATCGAGAAGAGGGGCATGATCGCTTTGGCGTAGATATCGGCTCGAATCTTAAAGGTGCTTACCCCTTGAGAGGTGAGAAGTTGGTATGCCATGTAGCTCTCATAGAGGGTGAGGTGTTTATCTTCGTAGATGGAGTTTAGAATCTCAGGACGATACCCTTTGAGGGTAATAAGTTCGGAGAGATGTTCAATTTTTAGTATAGGAGATCCATTTTTTTGGGTTTTGATTTTACGTAAGACATCTTTGGCAAGCCATGCGTCTCCATTAAAATGTGCCTCTTTAGCTGTGAGTACTTCGGTGACTTTTCCCTCTTTGAGCTTAAAGACGGTAAGAGACTCCAAACGTTGTTCATACGGGAGCAGTAGCCCAACATAAACAAAACTCTGGTTATACTTAAAAAACATATCTTTGGTCTGTTGGGAGTTGTAGGTATTTTTTTTAAGCATATATGCAGTCTCATTGGCAACAGCAAATGAGGTGAAGTTTAGTGCAGTAAAAAGGAAGTAGACGATAAAGGAAAAGAGAAGAAAGGGTTTTACCAACTCTATTCTTGAGACTCCTAGTGCAAAGAGGGCACCAATGGTATTTTTTTTGATAAACGCAATCTGTGTCCAGATCCCTCCAAAGATGATTGCCAAGGGGTAGAGGAGGTTAAGTGCCTCTTGCCATTTGCTGTAGACATAGAGAATCTTGATGTTAAACGAAGGTAGAGATGAGGCATTCATCAAAAAATCCAACCCCGCAAAGAGTCCTGAGAGTGCGAGAAGAATAATAAGCATATTTTTCATGTAGTGTATGAGAATATACTTAAAGATCACGCCTCTATCCTTGGAACGATTTGAGGGAGTATCGGGATTTTACCTCGTCTAAACTTTTATGTTGGAGCTCTTCTACTGCTTCAACAGTATGGTTGATCCATGCAGGAAGGATCTTGGTTTCAGATTCCGAAAAATCATGCAGAACATAATCCGCAACTTGTGATTTGTGTAGGGGTTTTCCCACACCCATGCGGACACGGTTGTACTCTTTGCCAATCATGGCATCAATGGAGCGTAATCCATTGTGTCCTCCATGCCCTCCACCATTTTTAAATCGTAATGCAGAAAAGGGCAGATCGATATCGTCATGAATCACGGTAATATCTTCTAGTGCTATTTTGTAGAAGTTCTTAACGGCCTGTAGGCTCTTTCCAGAGAGATTCATAAAGGTGGTGGGTTTAAGAAAAAGGGTCTGTTGGGATTTGTAGAGCTCTCCAAAAAAGCTGTTTTTGGAGATATCATTGGCTCCACTGTTTTTGACCAGTTGGTCAATCACTTTGAAGCCAATATTGTGTCGGGTGTTTTCGTACTGCGTACCAGGGTTACCCAGACCGACAATGAGTTGCATTATTTTGCTTTAATTACACCACAAACGGCAACATCAGGTCGATCCATAAGACGACAGTTCGCAGGTGCTTCGATATCACGAATCAAAATAGAGTCATCTCGATCAAGGTGCTCTACGTTGAGTGTAAAGTTAGCAGGCATATCTTCGATGGCACCACGTACACGTAGTCTTCTTTTTGAGATAACCAATACCCCTTTATTTTTAAGACCCTTAGGGGTTCCAACAGTTTGAACAGGAATCAGATAATCTGTAACCAAACCTGGTACACCAATTCTAAGATCAACATGCAATACATCACCAGTTACTGGGTGTAGTTGATACTCTTGAATTACTGTATTGATCTCTTTACCATCTACTTTAACAGGAAGTACGAGTCCCTCTTTTTTTCGTGCTGCTTTGATAAAATCACCACGTTTAAATGCCACTTGGATGTTCTCGACATCTTTAGCATAGATGTTAGCTGTTAGATAACCATCTCTTCTAAGTCTCTTTGCAGATCCTGATCCGATACTCTCTCTAATAATACCTTCTAACATTTGTGTCCTTATATTTTAAAATTAGGGGCGAATTATAGCTAAATATTGTTAAGTTCTTGTTGTCGCTTGAGCGAATTAGCTTCAAATTCTTGGTTGGTGAGTAGACCTTTGGCTCGATGGAGCCACGTTTGTAAGTTGCTGCTTATTCCCTCTTTAAGTCGATTTTTTGGCACTTTTGCATCGATGAGCGATTGGTTTTCTGCTTCGAGAATCTCGATACGGCTCTTATACTCAATAAGCCGTTTTTCGATCTCTCGAAACTGATCTTTAGAGATCAAAAAGCTCTCATCGTTTTGTTGCTCCTCTTTGAGGGCTTGAATCTCTTTTTCATATTGGAGAATTTTACGATTACGCTCGGCAACGAGTTTTTTAAGTTTTTCGATTTCAAACTCCAAGAGCTGATGCTTCTGAAGATTTATCGAAGATTTTGGGTGGTTTAGATGCTGTTTAGAGAGGAGATTATCCGCTTTAATAAGCACCGCTTCGAACTCTTTAATGGTGCGGTTTTTCTCTTCGAGTAGGGTTTTAAGTCGGGTGAGTTCTTCTATGAGTTTGCTCTTCTCTTGTTCGAGGCGTTCAAGGTTTTCTAGTTGAGACTGCAAGCGGTAGAGTCGATCAGAGGTTTTGCGTAAGAGGTTTGATTTTTGCAAGAGTTGATGGCGGGTGACAATACCCTCATCGGTAATTTTATTAAGTTTGATCTCTTGGTTTTGGTATCGCTCTTGGAGTTTTTTAAACTGTCGATCTCGAACCTCTAGTGTCTCTCTAAGAACTTCAATCTCCATGATACGTTGTCGCTCTTGTACCATTTTAGATAAAACCCATGCAACCCCTCCACCCACAAGCAGTGAAGGTACCATGCAGTAGCTCATCTCTTTTATTAACTCTAGCATCGTTACTCTCCTCTATATAATTAAACAGTTTATGTTTAATTATATTATTTTTTTTCAAAGAGTAAGATGAAAAACGTTGCTTTATGTTAAAAAATATTTTTAATTTTTAAATCAAGAGGATTATATTAGATCCTCCTCAGGCTCTTTGAGATCAAAAATATCCTGATTTTGCATGGACTCATCACCATTGGTTTGATCCTTCTCGTTGCCAATTCCCTGAAGTTTTAGTTTCATGTCCGAAGGGTTGGTGGCATGCTCTAGTACCGTCTCTTCGGAGATTCTACCTGCGTGATAGAGGTCGAGTAGGGCTTGGTCAAACGATTGTGATCCGTAGATCTCTTTACCCTCTTCGATGGTATCAAGGATCTCATAATCTCGATTCTGAGCAATCAGCTCGGCAACTCTTGGGGTACGTTTCATCACCTCAATGGCAGCAGCACGTTTACCATCGGTGGTTTTAACCAGACGTTGAGAGATGACCCCTTCTAGAACGGATGCCATGGTCATTCGGATGCGGTTCTGTTCTGCTTGGGGGAACATTCCAATAACTCTATTGATGGTCTCTTTGGCATCGAGTGTATGCAGGGTCGAGAATACCAAGTGTCCTGTATTGGCTGCATGTAGGGCAATCTCGATGGTCTCTAGATCTCGCATCTCTCCGATTAGAATAATATCGGGATCTTCCCGTAAGGCTGCTTTGAGTGCATTGGAAAATGAGAGCGAGTCTTGCCCAATACCCCGTTGAGAGACCAGTGACTCTTTGTCTTGGTGGACAAACTCTACGGGATCTTCTACGGTGATGATGTGTTTTTTCTTGGTGCGGTTAATGTGGTCAAGCATCGCTGCAAGGGTGGTGGATTTTCCACTTCCTGTTACCCCTGTAACCAAAATAAGCCCACGGTGCATGTTGGCAAGTTCGGTAATAACAGGCGGAAGGTTAAGCTCTTGGAGGGTTAGAATCTTAACAGGAATAATCCGCATAACGGCACTAAGTCCATCGAGTTGATAAAAGAAGTTAACCCGAAAACGGTTTGCTTCATCGAGTACATAGGTGCAGTCAAGTTCTTTGGTGGTGGTGAGTTCATGGTACTGTTTTTCGGTTAGAATTGCTTGGGCGATGCCATCGAGCTCTTGGTGGGTTATTATTTTATTGCCCAGTTTAAGTAGGTCACCATTGACCCGCAAGCGGATAATGGCACCCGATTTCAAATGGAGGTCACTCCCTCCATTATGAATAAGATTTTTGAGATAAAATTGTAGTCGTTTTTCCATGTTTCTATACTTTTCTTAATTTTTTATTAAATTATATCAAAAGTATATTAATTAAAGAAAAACTAATCTTCTAGCTTCTCCAGCATCGACTTAAAGGAGTCTTCAAATGCTCTAAGACCATCATCGAGCAACTCTTGGTAGATCTGCTCCATCTTAAAGCCATTGTCTTCAAGGCTTGTAAAATAGCCATTAAGAATAGACTCCTCTAAAGGAAGCACCGTAGGGCTTTGGGGTGCGGTCTGGATATGAGACTCAATGGTCGCAAGCGGTGCGGTGTTGACCGAGTGTTCTGCCATAAGTTCTTGAATATAGTAGTTGGGAGCGAGCCCATCCCCTTTGACCCCTGTACTTGCAAAAAGGGCACGAATATTGGGAATCTGTTGAGATTCGATCATGTTGTAGATCTTAGCAGCATTGTAGATCCCTGTTTTAGCAGGCTCCATTCCAATGGTTTCAAGATCTCCATCAAGGGCACGATCAAAACGGCTTACAAAGATCGAGATTACACCTTCTACTCGACATCCACCACTCGCTTCGCAGGTGGCGATCCCTTTGGTCATTGCTTTAAAGCAGGCTCGAGCCTGTTTAGGGGAGAAGATCAGCGTGGCATTAACCGAGATACCATCTGCCATCAGCTCGGTCATCGCTTTGTAGCCCGCTTGGGTTGCGGGTACTTTGATCATAACATTGGGCTCTCCAATGGCTTGGAAGAGTCGACGACCCTCTGCCACGGTTCCTTCGGTATCGTTGCACAAGAAAGGATCCACCTCGATAGAGATAAAGCCATCGTTATTGGCATCGTATAGGGGGCGTAAGAGTTGTGCCGCGGTGCGTATGTCTTGGATTGCAAGTGCTTCATACTTCTCTTTTGGGCTTTTGCCTTGGAGTGAATTGAGTTGCTCTTGATAAGCAGGTGAAGTGGTAATGGCATTGGCAAAAATTGCAGGGTTTGAGGTGGCACCATTGACGATGCCTGCCTCTAGAAGTTTGCCAAACTCATTGTTTAAATAGTCCCGTTCTATAAAATCTAACCATAATGAAAAATTGATATCTCGATTAACCATGATATGCCCTCTGTTTATAATTTAAATACTGCTCCATGATGACCATGATCCTATGTCACTTGGTTTGGCAAGTGCCTCCTCTAACTCATCGAGAAACTGATCCCGACTAATAAGGGTGGCACCTAGACTTACCAAATGAGGTGTCTCAACTTGACAGTCGATAAAATCATAACACTTCTCAACAAAAATATTACTTAATATTCTTAAGGCTACTTTAGATGCGTCGGGCATGAGTGCAAACATAGATTCTCCAAAGAATGCTTTGCCTATAGAGATCCCATAAAATCCCCCGACAAGCTCCCCTTCGTAGTAGGTCTCTACCGAGTGGGCAAACCCCATTTGGTGTAGTTCAATGTAGGCATCTTTCATCTCTTGGGTTAACCATGTTCCCTCTTGTCCACGTCTAGGGACTCGGCTACAGAGCTCAATAACCCGTTCAAAATTGGTATCAAATCGTACTTGGTACCCTTTATTGCGAATAACACGACGTAGCGACTTGCTCTCTTTAAAGTTTTTAGGGTAGAGAACAAGACGAGGATTAGGAGACCACCAGAGCGGGGGATCCCCTTCGTTAAACCAAGGAAAGATCCCTTTGCGGTAGGCGGTTAGTAGGCGATTGGGATTGAGGTCTCCCCCGTAGGCAAGTAGCCCCTCATCGCTTGCATCTCGGGCATCAGGAAAGATATGGGGCATACCAATTTCGGTGATAAAGTAGTCATCGTCATAGATCGAAGGCAAAGTCGAGTTTCTCCTTTTTATAGGTTACTTTAACACGTCCCCCATCTTTGAGTGCTCCAAAGAGAATCTCATCGGTGAGTGCCTCTTTGATCTTCTCATCTATTACTCGACCGATCTCTCGTGCACCATAGAGATCGCTGTACCCTTCGCGTGCGATATACTCTTTGGCTTTTTTACCCAGTTTGATTTCGATATTTCGGTTGGACATCTGGGCATTGAGTTTGGCGATTTCGGTATCCACAATTTTGAGGATCACATCAAAATCAAGGGGTTTAAACTCAACCACGGCACTGAGTCGGTTTCTAAACTCAGGTGAGAAGAAATCTTTGAGGGCATTGTCGGTTTTGCTACTGCTGTTTTTGGCAAAGCCCATAACGTTGGCCTCTTTGGTTCCTAGATTTGAGGTCATAATCAAGATAACATTTTTAAAGTCACTCACCACACCATTGTTATCGGTCAATTTTGCTCCATCCATGACCTGTAGAAGAATGTTCATAATATCAGGATGTGCCTTTTCGACCTCATCAAGTAGGAGCACCATGTGGGGGTTCTTTTTGACCATTTCGGTTAAGAGTCCCCCTTGTTCATACCCAACATACCCTGGGGGTGCCCCAATGAGGCGGCTTAGGGCATGTTTCTCCATGTACTCACTCATATCGAGTCGTTCAAAATGAATATCCATGCTGTTGGCAAGTTCGGTACTGAGTGCGGTTTTTCCCACTCCTGTAGGACCAACAAAGAGAAATGACCCAATGGGGCGATCGGCATGGTTTAATCCTGCATAAGAACGTTTGATGGCACTGACCACACTATCAATGGCTTCATCTTGTCCAATAATTTTAGATTTGATCTCATCTGCTAAGACGCGTAAACGAGAGGTATCATCACTTGAGACCACCGTCGAGGGGAGTTTGAGCATCCGTGCGACACTCTCTTGAATATCGATGCTCTCGACAGTAATCTCTTTTTTATCGCGTAGCATAAAGTGGGCTCCAACCTCATCGATAATATCCATGGCTTTATCGGGAAGAAATCGATCGTGTAGGTACTTAACACTCAGATCAATCGCACTCTGTAACGCCTCATCCGAAAAGCTGATTTGATGATAGGCTTCATATTTGTGTTTGATTCCTTGTAGGATCAGCATGGTATCTTCGCTAGAGGGCTCTTCGATATCGATTTTAGAAAAACGCCGAGTAAGGGCTTTGTCTTTGTCTAGATGGTTTCGATACTCGGCATAGGTGGTTGCACCAATACATTTGAGCTCTCCACGTGCAAGGGCTGGTTTGAGCAGGTTAGCAGCATCCATGCTCCCTCCACTGGTTGCTCCTGCACCCACAAGGGTATGGATCTCATCAATAAAGATAATTGCTTTGTCAATGGTCTGAATCTCTTGAAGCACACCTTTAAGACGCTTCTCGAAGTCACCACGATATTTGGTACCAGAGATCATTGATCCTAGATCCAGTGCAAAAATTTTACTCTCTTTTAGGATATCAGGTACCGTATCTTCTGCAATTTTAAGGGCAAGTCCCTCGGCAATGGCGGTTTTCCCTACCCCTGGTTCTCCTACAAGAAGGGGATTGTTCTTTTTACGTCGACAGAGTGTCTGCATCACACGATCGATCTCTCGCTCTCGTCCAATAACGGGATCGATTTTGCCCGATCGTGCCACCGCAACAAGCTCAATGGTATAGGCTTGAAGGTTGGGATGCTCTTCATCCTCCTCCTCTTGGGTGCGTTCTACAACATGGGCGTGAGAGATCGCCTCGAGAATATCGATTCTTTCAATGCCTTCAGATTGCATAATGGCATAGGCGTAACTCTTGTCTTGGATAAAAATGGATGCGAGCATGTCTCCAATTTGGGCTTCGGTGCGTCCAGAGTTGCTTAGGTGCATGAGCATGTCGTTCATAACATGAGAGAGTATGACTGTCTCATAGGGCTCATCTGCCTCTCCCTCTTCGCCATTGGATTCAAGTACGGGGGTATTAGATTTAATGTAGGACTCTGTTAACTCCTTCATGTGCTCTACATCTCCGCCTACCGCACTTAAAATTTCTGCTCCTTCTTGACTTTTTAAGATAGATAAAAAGATATGCTCTAATGTGATGTACTCATGTCGGTGTTCCTTGGCGTATCGTACAGACTCTTCAAATACGTCGTTCAACTCTTTACTTATCATTTTTTATCCTTTGTAATAAAATTGAGTAGCTCCCGTGGTCTCTACTCCTCCTCTAGGGTAGCCAACAGAGGGAAACCCTCTTTTCGTGCCAGCAGTTTCACCTGATGGGCTTTGGTTTGGGCTATTTCGTAGCTGTAGATACCGCAAACAGCTTTACCGTTTTTGTGGACGGTAAACATGATGTGTTCTGCTTGGGCTACACTCTTATGGAAGATGGTCATTAAGATATTGACCACAAAATCCATGGGAGTATAGTCGTCGTTATGTAGAATCACTTTATAACGTGCAGGTTCTACGATGCGTGTGGATAACGCGATCTCTTCTTCTATTTTTGGCAAAACAAAAATCCTCTTAAATAATTTAACTTTATTTAAAAAGTATATCTTATTTTATGTTACAATCCTAATAAAAAAATAGGGTTTAATTGTGAAATTGCTTTTTGTAACCGCCACCAATACGAATATTGGTAAAACTTATGCAACTTTAAAGATGATTCATCACTTTTCTCAACAAAATATAGTTGTAGGTGTTTGTAAACCCATTGAGACAGGTGTTGATGATATTCCAAAAGATGCCGAAAAACTTCTTTGTGCTGTACAGCAATATAACCCTAATTTTCAGCAACTAACGCCCAAGGATATTACCGCATATACCTTTGAGTTACCTGCAGCACCTTTTTGTGCAGACGATGAGGGAGTGATTGCTATTACGCAGATAAAAAAGAAGATCGAATCTCTTGCCCAGCGGTGTGATCTACTCATTATCGAAGGGGCAGGGGGATTGATGGTTCCCATTACCAAAAGCTACTGTATGATCGATCTGATTGAAGAGCTTAATGCCAAAGCAATGCTTATTACACCATCACGATTGGGGTGTATTAATGACACCCTTTTGAGTATCGAAGCACTAGAGCGTCGAGGAATCGATTTTGAGTGGATGGTTAACCTCTTTGAAGATCGAGAATCGTTTGAACGGGTCACCAAACCCTTTTATGATGTCAAGTTTCCTGATTGGAAAGATCTAAATCAGGCCATTAAGGGGTTAGATTTTCACTCCCTTTAACCCCTTACCAACCTATAACCAAATTTTAGATAAAATCGCCCACAATAATTATTATCAGGATATAACCAAAATGAGTGTGAATATAAAAACTTTGGTAGAGAAGTACAATACCCCTCTATATGTATACGATTTCAACAACATCCAGCATCGTTATGAGGAGCTTAAAGATGCCTTTGCAGGCAAGAAGTCTCTGGTTGCGTATGCGGTTAAGTCCAACTCCAATCTGGCGGTAATTTGCCATCTTGCACAGTTGGGTGCGGGGGCAGATTGTGTTAGTATTGGCGAGGTTCGACGGGCACTAAAAGCAGGTGTAAATAAGTACAAAATCATCTTCTCGGGTGTGGGAAAACGAGATGATGAGATCACTGAGGCGTTGCAGTCGGATATTTTGTTGATCAATCTCGAGAGTGAAGCAGAGATGAAGCGGGTCGAGATGATCGCTAAGGAGTTGGGAGTTGAGGCACGTATTTCGATTCGGGTTAATCCCAATGTTGATCCTAAGACCCATCCTTATATCTCGACAGGACTTCATGAGAACAAATTTGGTGTAAGTCTAGATATGGCAAAGCGGATGTATATCTATGCCAAAAAATCAGAACACCTTAACCCTGTTGGTATCCATTTTCATATCGGTTCACAATTAACCGAGCTTGCTCCCATTGCCGAAGCGGCTCAGATTGTGGCAGATTTGGTTCGCTCTTTGGCCGCGATTGATATTGAGATTAAGTTTTTTGATGTTGGTGGTGGATTGGGCGTGGTCTATGATGATGAGGTCACCATTAAGACCCATGAGTATGCTCAGGTGATTACCCAAGCACTTAAAGGGTTGGATTTGACCATTATCAATGAACCAGGTCGATATATGATGGCAAACTCGGGGATCTTTTTGACCCGTGTGCTGTATGAGAAGCAGAATGGAGATAAGCGTTTTGTAATTGTTGATGGGGCAATGAACGATCTCTTACGACCTAGTCTTTATAACGCCTATCACAAGATCGAAGCGGTACAGAAAAAAGGAGAGCCCTCTCCTGCAGATGTGGTAGGACCTGTTTGTGAGAGTGGAGACTTTTTAGGGAAGGATGTTCCCCTTCCTCCGTTGGAACACAATGATGTTTTGGTGGTGCACAGTGCGGGAGCGTATGGGTTTACCATGTCAAGTAATTACAATACCCGTGGCAGAGCAGCCGAGGTAGCGGTGATGGATGGCAAAGATCACTTAATTCGTGAGCGAGAGAGCTTTGAGGATCAAATACGGCTCGAAGAGCGTTGTGATCTGAGTTGGCTTAGCACAGAAGAATAATCTAAAAAGGAATAGGCATGACTCTTGATGAATTACGCGTTCAGATCGATAGGATAGATGATACACTGCTTAAACTCTATAATGAACGAATGGAGTACGTTCATCAAGTAGGGGAGCTTAAAAACACCACAGGGGCACCGATCTATCGTCCTGAGCGGGAGCAAGCAATTTTGAATCGGCTTAAAAAGCAGAACAAAGGTAAACTTACCGACGAGGCGATTGAGGCTCTCTTTTTGGAGATGTTTGCGGTAGCACGTAACCTAGAGCTTCCTGAACGGGTTGCCTATTTAGGGCCTGAAGCGAGTTTTACCCATCAAGCAGCAGAGAGCAAGTTTGGGGCAATGAGTGCCTATATGCCTATCGCCTCGATTAAGGGTGTGTTCCGAGAGGTAAGCAAAGGTAATGCCAAGTTTGGGGTGATTCCTATTGAGAACAGCTCTAATGGGATTGTGAGCGATACAATCAATAACCTTAGTAACTATGATCTCAAGATCATTGCTGAGGTCTATATCGATGTTCATCACACCTTGGCTACAACATGTAATGATCTTAAAGAGATTAAACGCATCTACTCTAAAGATATTGCGTTTGGTCAGTGTCAGAATTTTTTACAAGATTGCGGTCTTGATGAGGTCGAACAGATCCCTATTGAGTCTACTGCAAAAGCAGCGAAGCTTGCCATGGAGGATCCTCAGAGTGCAGCGATCTGTGCCGATGTGGCGGCAAAGATGTACAATCTTCCCATCCTCTTTAAAAATATCGAAGATTACGACAACAATAAGACCCGATTTTTTATTATTAGTAATTTTGATAATCTTCCTTCGGGTAATGACAAGACCTCGATGCTGGTTCGCCTCTCCAATCGCCCAGGGGCACTGGTGGAGTTTTTGAATGATTTTGAGAAGTCCAAGATTAATCTTACCAAGATTAAATCGCACATTGTCAAGGGAAAATCGATCTTTTTTATCGAGTTTAATGGACATAAGGATGATCCTGAGGTAAAAGAGATTTTAGAGAAGCATAAAGATGCCATTAAGGTCTTGGGATCGTATGTTAAAGAGAGTGATGATATCTAACAGAAGGGGAAACGTGTAATGAAGTTTAATAAAGCATTAGAAGAGATAAAGATCTATGAGGCGGGGAAACCCATTGAGTTGGTGGTGCGGGAGTTTGGTATTGCTCCCGAGGCGGTAGTAAAGTTAGCATCCAATGAAAACCCCAAGGGGTGTAGTCCTCGTGTTGCAGAAGCAATTGCCAACAATGCACACCGTGCGGCACTCTATCCCGATGATAGTTTTTTCGAGCTCAAAGCTGCGTTAAGCCATCGTTTTGGAGTCGAAGATGAGGAGATTATTATCGGTGCGGGTTCTGATCAAGTGTTGGAGTTTATCTCACGTGCTCTGCTTAGCCAAGGGGAGAGGGTATTGATGAGTCAAGTCACCTTTGCAATGTATGAGATCTATGCCAAGCAGATGGGGGCAAAGATTGTACGAACACCCAGTTATGAGCATAAGGTCGAAGAGTTTTTAGAGGCGTATAGAGTACATCGTCCTAAAATTATCTATCTTTGTACCCCCAACAATCCTACAGGTGATGCCACCACTCGAGAGGATGTTTTAAAAATTATTCAAGGGGTTAATCCCCAAGAGACACTGGTGGTGGTCGATGGTGCTTACATGGAGTACGCTGCAGCAAAAGATGAGGCGTACCGTATTGAGCCACAAGACATTATGGGATTTGAGCATGTGATCTATTTGGGCACATTCTCTAAAGCGTATGGTCTAGGTGGAATGCGGGTTGGTTATGGGATCGCCAATGCACCACTGATTCGAGAGCTCTACAAGATGCGACCCCCTTTTAATATCACCACCCTTTCACTGGTTGCGGCTATTGAAGCGTGCCGTGATGAAGCCTTTGTAGCGGAGAGTATCGCACTGCATACTCAAGAGATTAAACGTTACGAAGCATTTGCCAAAGAGCAGGGGCTCTCCTATATTGAGAGTTATACCAACTTTATTACCTATCTTTTCCCCAAAGATATGGATTCGACACAGATTAGTGATGCACTCTTTAAAGAGGGGGTTATTATTCGTAATCTTGCTTCATATGGGATGAATGCCGTGCGGATCACCATTGGAACCCCTCAACAGAATGATCGATTTTTTGAGATCTTTAAAAAGGTGACAGCTTGAGTAGATTTGGAGACCTAAAAACCAAAAGCATTACAGAGCTTGAAGCAATTGCTACAGAGATTCGGCGTAAGATTCTAGAAACCGTAAGTCAAAATGGTGGACATCTCAGTTCAACCTTGGGAGCGACGGATATTATTGTGGCGATGCACGCGGTCTTTGATGCGACTAAAGATCCTTTTATTTTTGATGTATCACATCAATCTTATGCACATAAGCTCTTAACGGATCGGTGGGATCAGTTTGATTCACTGCGTCAGTTTGGTGGGCTTAGTGGTTATACCAAACCCAAAGAGTCTTTGAGTGATTATTACATGGCAGGGCACAGCTCGACCTCGATCTCACTTGCAATGGGAGCGGCTAAAGCGATTGCACTGAGAGGAGAACAGGATAGACGAATTCCCATTGCCATGATTGGTGATGGAAGCATGAGTGCAGGGATGGTTTATGAGGCGATGAATGAGCTTGGTGATCGAAAATATCCTGCCATTATTATTCTTAATGACAACGAGATGAGCATCGCTTCGCCCATTGGGGCACTCAGCCGTATTCTCTCGCAGACCATGGCATCGCCTTTTTATCAGAAGTTCAAAAGTAAGACCAAAGAGGTCTTAGAGACCTTGCCCAATGGGGCAACCTATCTGGCAAAACGGTTTGAGGAGTCATTTCAGCTTATTACCCCAGGGATTTTATTTGAAGAGTTGGGGTTAGAGTACATCGGCCCTATTGATGGGCATAATATCGCTTCGATGGTCGAGACGCTTAAGCTTGCTAAAGAGATGAAACGCCCTGTTATTATTCATATGCAGACCGTTAAAGGCAAAGGGTATGAGCTTGCTGAAGGGGTAGGAAAAGAGCATTGGCATGGGGTAGGAGCATTTGATCTCGAGACAGGGAAATCGGTTAAAAAATCTTCTCCCAAGGCCGCAACTGCAATTTTTTCAGAGACCCTTGTGGCACTGGCTGATGAGGATGAAAAAGTAGTTGGGGTAACTGCAGCGATGCCTAGTGGAACGGGGATGAGTGCGGTGATGGCAAAATATCCCGAACGTTTTTGGGATGTTGCCATTGCCGAACAGCATGCGGTGACCTCTATGGGATCGTTGGCAAAAGAGGGCTTTAAACCCTTTTGTGCTCTTTACTCTACTTTTTTACAGCGGGGATACGATCAGGTAATTCATGATATCTGTTTAATGAATCTGGGGGTTGCTTTTGCAATTGACCGTGCAGGGATTGTTGGAGAGGATGGAGAGACCCATCAAGGGGTTTTTGATATCTCTTTTTTGCGTGCCATTCCTAATATGACACTTTTTGCTCCATCATCAGATGAGTCTATGATAAAAGCGATGCGGTTTGCCAAAGATTTTCCTACACCGTGTGCTTTTCGTTATCCTCGGGGAGCTTTTAGTTCGACAGCTTGTAATGTTCCTGCTTTTGAGTTGGGTAAATCACATACCCTACAAGAGGGTGAAGAGGTGCTCTTTATCGGTTATGGTAATGGTGTAGGGCGTGCAGAGGCAACAGCAAAGCTAATGGAGATTAAACCCACGATTTTAGATCTACGTTTTGTAAAACCACTCGATCAAGAACGACTTTTGGCATTGGCAAAGAGCCATAAAAAATGGTTTGTCTTTAGTGACAGTGTCAAGATGGGTGGGGTAGGTTCTGCCATTTTAGAGATGTTGTCTACACATAATATAGGAGATGTTCAACTGGTTAGTTTTGAGTATGAGGATCACTTTATTACCCACGGAAATACCAAACTGGTAGAGGAGAGTTTGGGGATATTACCTGAGCAGTTGGCTAAAAAGATTGCATTGTATTAATCTGAAGGTATTTTCTTCCTCCAGTCCTTTTAGGGGACTGGTACGGTTTGACTTTTTAGGAGAGTAGACTCTTGGGTACTACTGTTGTATCCATAGAGTTTATAAATATAAGTATCTTCATTACGTTCTTTTGTGGAGTAGAGTACCTTTCGATGGTATTGACTATAAGGATAAATTTCATTGGGGTAGAGTGCGATGTTCATTTGCATATTTGCACCAATAATATGTGAGCTATTGTCTAGGGTATTAATTACGGTTAGTGTATTTTTATTATTAGTGTTGACCCCTAGAATATAGAGATATCCATTAATATATTTCATATCTTCAATAAATGTATTGCATCCTCCTGCTAGGGCACAAGCTTGAATGGTAGCATCATTTAAATCAGAGGGAAGTGATTTACGTGTTCCATCAGTAACTTCATAGAGGGTACTACCTGTTGCTCCTCGAAAAGAGGCGTAGATTTTTTTTCCTGCTATAATCCATTTTCCTTCACTATTTCCTAGAGTAATAAGTGTATGTTGATTGATTTTATCAAACCAATGGTTAATTTCAAAGAGTTCGACCTCTTGAGGTGTACAGGACTGATTAAGTCCACAGTTAAAATAAGTAAGTGGTTCAGGGGATATATCATGATAAAAGTATCCTATTTCTCTCTCCCCCGTAGAGGTTGTGGCTTGGAAGTAGACTCGATTATCTTCTCCTCGTGCTTTAAATTCCATATCTCTATAGCCTAAATGGTTATGCAATCGAGTTTTGTTCTCACCATTGGCATAGGTTAAGTCTTTACCGATGGTGATCCAAAGATTTTGGTTGGTATTGTCAAAATAGAAGAGGTCATTAAATATATTGGTTCCAATAGAGAAGTTGGTACTGGATTTTAATCCTTCTGTTTGGTTGACTTCAAAGAGCGAGATATTTTCTCTCTCTGAACAGTTCATTATCCCTTCAAAAAGGCAGGCTTTGTTAAGATAAAGACCATTCCCATTGGTGTTATCATAACCTATAGAGTATAAAAATCTGTTATTGAAGATTTCACTTACGCTTAAGGTTGGATTATAGGCAATGGTGTATCCTTGGGTATAGTTTGAGATCGTTTCATCTCCACTAACTCCTATAATAAAGTCATCAAGTAGTTGTACCCCCCCTTGTGCTTTTGCTGTCCAAGGGAGTTTACCTGCACCAAAGCTCTCCTCTTCATTCCACTCCTGAGGACTCTGTTTGAATGCACTGAATACAACCCGTTTGGTATAGAAAGGATGGGTAGCAATAAAGGTATTATTTAAGAATACTTGAGAAAATTCATCATTAGCATTAAGAAGTGTATGGGTTCGTGTGGTGGTTTCTATACGATGAAGTTGAGTCGAATTATTACTATCAAAAATAAAGTAGTTATTAAGTTTAATGTAATCATGGGAGATGGGATTTAGTCCACCATCACATTTATAGTTTTTAAGGGAAATGCTCTCTAAAGGTAGAGTACCATTGGTTGTGCCATTACTTATAAATGGAAGACATTGATTTTGATCATTGAAAAAGGAGACCATTGTATAATCAGGATTCATACTCACATTAATAGTGAGTTTCGATGTGGTATTAAATGAGCATCCATCAATAATACTATTGATACTTATAATTAGGGTATCATTGCCTAAAAAATCAGTTTGAGGTTGATAATTGAGTAGATATTGTTCCTCTTTTTTTAGGATAGTAGCAATTCCATGTTGGGCATTAAGTATCTCAATAGAGTTAATATGTTCATCTGATATTAAGGGATAGTTTGAGATTTGATCATTAAGATGGAGTGAAAAGTTTTGATCCCTAAGTGAAGGAGGAGTAAGTATCATTGAGAGGTTGATTACTCCTTTTCCTTTTTGTTCAACTTGATAGAGCAGTTGATCGTAGAGGTTACAGCTCTCATGAGTATATCCAATACCCCAGAATTCATTGGCTATCTTAAAGCTTTCACTGCTTCCTTCTGTTCCTGATCTAAGAATAGTAAGGTTTTCATCGGCATCAATACCCAAGTCGGTTGTTTTACTATGATGAAAATTAAGATGGAGGTTAATATCTGTATAGAATGTCTGATGATCCTCTTTGATACTAATTGCATTGGTGGTCATATTCTGATCTATATCAAGAATACTTTGATCGATCATGAGTTGGAGGGGAGTAGGTTTAGATAGATTATAATCACTAATTCCTAATGTTATTTTGGCATGAGTAGGGTCGATCCAGAGGGTATCTGTAATATGTAAATTGTTAAGATCACTAATTAATGAAAAATACTCTTTGGTAAAGTTCTTTTGATTAAAGTGGACTCCATGAATTAAGGAGAGAGTTAGTGATGTGCCATCAAGAGTTTTTTCTGTGAGTAGGGCAGAAGAAAAAATTTTTGCCTCTTTAGGAGGAGTATTATCTTGAGGTGTTATGGTTTCTTGGGCTGGAGTGTAGATATTGCTTTGTGATGTGATGGTATAGCTTCCATCTGGATTACAGCTGAGATTAGGGGCTCCTAAATGTTGAAGTGCTATACATTCTGGAGGCATATTTTTATGAAGAGTTTGAAGTAGTATTTCAATTTCTTGAAGAGATAGTTGATCAAAGTTTGTAGTTTTTTTAAATCCCTCTCGGATGGATTGTGTGATTGTAATTCTTTCTTGAATATCTCCATCATCATCAAGTGCCTGAAGAAACCTTGTGAGAAGTTTAAGTCGATTATCACTAAAGTTATTTCGACGAAGTTTTAAAAGATCTTGTGGATAGACTTTGCCATCAGGGGTAAAGGTATTAATGGTACCAAGGATAAGGTTTCCTACCTTGAAGGTAATAGGTGCAGTAGTACACTCAAACATCCCTTCGGTATTGGTAATACCTTCAGCGCCATCTTGACAGAGGTAGTTGGCACCAGAAATGGGTGCATCAATAAGATATCCTTTGGTTTTTTCAGAAGAGGAGGGGATAGATTCTTCACTAGAAGGCAGTGTAGAGGTAGTATTTTCATCAAGATTTTCTTCGATGTTACTGTTTGCTAAAGTATTGTTAACCTCTTCATTTAATTGAGTATTGGTTGATGAACCACATCCAATAAAAAGAGGTAAGAGTATTATGGGAATAATCCAAGTTTTCATTTTTTATCCTTTCTATTCTTTAAAATTATTTAATGTTTTAATATATTATACAAAGATTATGTGCTAAAGATGTGCTAAAATTTTTAAAAAGATATGGTATAAAAGAGAATATTTATTTTAGGAATGATTATTGAAAAGTTTATGGCTTCTACTGCTTTGGATAAGTATACTTCCTGCACTTAATCCAATTGAGATCTCTTCTTTAGACAGAATCTCTATTTTAGGGTATTGTGATAAACTTCATCCCAAAGATGGTTTTGTTCCTTTACGTAGTTCTCATTTAAATTTAGGCTTACATCATCAATCTGTTTGGTTACATTGTCAGATTAAAAATAGTAGAGATGATAATTTGACTTATGCTTTATCTATTAGTTCTCCTTTAATAGAGGATATTACATTGATAGATAAGAATCAAACCATAAAGATGGGAATGTTGGTTAAAAATTCAATGGAGCATAAAACACTTTCTTATTATTTTCCTATAGTTTTAATTTCTAATCAGGTACAAGATTATTATATTAAGATGGAAACACTCTATACCCCTTTAGATTTTTCAATTTTTTTAGAAGAGATAAATAACTTTTTAGATCATGATAAAAATGCTCAATTGATTAATATATTTTTATTAGGAATAATCGTAGCATTAATGCTTTATGCATTTATTCTTTCCTTTTATATTGGAGATAGAAGTTATCTTTTTTATGCTCTTTATCTTTTGGCAGTGATTTACCAGCAGGTGACTTATTTGGGTTTAATACAACTCTATACACCTGCATGGTTTGTTGCTTTTGATGCGAAGATAACAATGGGTAAAATCAGTTTTTTAATTGTCTCTTCAGCACTTTTTGCAATGAGTTTTTTAGAGACAAAGATATTTAAGCTGTTACATTGGGGTTATCTATTGATTATTTTATCTTCTTTGTTGGAGGTAATTTTTTTGAATCCCAAGGGCTCCATAAGTCTTTATTTGATGATCTTAACAGGGGCTATTTTTATTCTTTATAATCTTGTAGCAGGTATTATTGTTTATAAAAAAGGAAAAAAGGAGGCTCGGCTTTTTATTGTGGGATTCACATTAGTATTTTTCTCTTATTTTTTGATGATTATTGATGCACTTGGTATTGCTTCGGTGATGCTCTATTTTCGAAATCTTCTTATTTTTACTACTGCCATTGAGGCTTTAGTCCTTTCTTTGGCTTTTGCTGATCGTTATTTAATTTTACAAAAATCAAAAGAGAAGGTGGATCGTTTGATGTTGGATGAAGCAAAAAATAGAGAGAGTATTATTCAATCGGAAGTGATTAAAAAAACTCAAGCTTTAAATCTTGCACTTCAGGAAAAAGAGTTGCTTATGCAAGAGATACATCATCGGGTTAAAAATAATTTGCAAATTATTCTTTCAATGATTAGGCTTCAAAATGATACTGTTACAGATCCCCAATTAAAAAAGATTATGTTTCAGTTGGAGATGAGAATTAATGCTATTGCAAAGAGCTATATGAATTTAATTACAAGAAACAGTTTAGAATCTGTTGATATGGATCGTTATCTCTCTTCTTTATTGGATGATTTAGTAGCGTTATATGATAGTCAGCATACTATTGAATTAAATAAATCAATATCAGTACACCTTCCTTTTAGAAAGGCTGTTTATATCGGTCTTATTATTAATGAATTGATTAGTAACTCTTTTAAGCATGCATTTCAAGGGGAAGGTATAATTACGATTAAGCTTTATCGAGAAGAGCAAGAGGAAGTTGTATTAGAGTTTAGGGATAATGGTCAGGGATTTAGCGAGCATTTACAGAGTGGTTCATTGGGTTTGATGTTGATTGAGACCTTGGTGGTCGGACAGTTACAAGGTAGTTTGACGCGAGAGCAAATAGAAGGGACTGGGTATATAATAAGATTTTTAGGATGAGTCAATTGAATGTATTAATTGTAGAAGATGAAATGATTGTGGCAATGGAGATTAGAAATTATCTTCAACATTTAGGGTGTCATATAGTAGATATGGTAAAGTGTGGTGAAGAGGCTATGAATGTTATTGGTCATAATTGGGTGGATATGGTAATTATGGATATCTATTTAGAGGGAGAGATAGATGGAATAGAGAGTGCTTTGCAGATAAAGGAGGAGTATCCTTTTATAGAGGTTGTTTTTTTAAGTGCCAATAGGGATGACAGAAATCTTGATCGTGTAGCGAATCTATCTCCTCTTGCTTATCTATCAAAGCCTTTTAACCGTCAGGAACTTTATGTAATTATTAATATGTTTAAAGCCAAAGAGAGGAAAACTGATCTGCTTTATTTGGATGAAACTTTTGCTTATAGTCTGGAGTACAAGATGCTCTATAAGACAGAAAAGTTGGTAAAACTTACAAAAAAAGAGCGAGAACTATTGGCACTTCTGATTAAACATAAAGAACATATTGTCTCTTATGAGACCATCGAGTTTACTTTATGGTCTGATAAAGTGGTTACAGCCAATACTTTACGCAGTTTAGTAAGACGACTTCGTAAAAAATTAAAGTATCAATTTATTAAGACTCATGCCAATGAAGGATACAGGCTCACTTTGAATTGAATTTATGTTAGAATCGCATCCATTTTAATCATGTAGGATAGAGAATGTCAAAAGAGTACATATTTACCAGTGAATCGGTTACAGAGGGGCATCCTGATAAGATGGCAGATCAGATCTCGGATGCGATTTTAGACTATATTATCGCACGAGATCCCAATGCCCGTGTGGCGTGTGAGACCCTATTGACTACAGGAACCTGCCTGATTGCAGGTGAGTTAAAGACCGATATCTACGCACCCATGCAGGATATTGCCCGTGAGGTGATTCGAGAGATTGGTTACACTGATGCCTCTTTTGGATTTGATTATCGAAGTGCGGGTGTGCTCAATGCCATTGGTGAGCAGAGCAGTGACATCAATCAAGGGGTCGATCAGCACTCAGGAGAGATTGGTGCAGGTGATCAGGGAATGATGTTTGGTTTTGCCTGTTCAGAGACACCAGAGTTTATGCCTTTGCCCATTGCTTTGGCACATCGCATTACTGCCAAGCTCGCGGAGGTACGTAAAAATGGGACGATCCCTTTTTTGCGTCCCGATGGGAAAGCTCAGGTGAGTATCCGATATGAAGGGAATCGTCCCATCTCGGTAGATACCATTGTAATCTCGGCTCAGCATGATGAGAGCATCGCCATGGAGGTGCTAAAAGAGGCATTAATGACCGAAGTGATTCATGAGGTGATCCCTTCGGAGCTTTTAACGTCGGAGACCATTTATCATATTAATCCGACGGGACGTTTTGTTATTGGTGGACCGCAAGGGGATGCGGGATTAACGGGGCGTAAGATTATTGTTGATACCTATGGGGGGTCTGCACCACATGGTGGGGGAGCTTTTTCGGGTAAAGATCCCACCAAAGTAGACCGCTCGGCTGCGTATATGGCACGTTACATTGCCAAGAATTTGGTTGCAGCTAAGATTAGCCCTCGTGTTACGATTCAACTCTCGTATGCCATTGGGTTGGTTCAGCCTGTCTCTATTATGGTAGATACCCATGGTGAAGGGGTAGTCGAAGAGTCTAAAATCGAGGCATGTGTGCAGGATCTTTTTGATCTTTCTCCTGCTGGAATTATTAAACGATTGGATCTGCTAAGACCGATATATCGGAAAACAGCAGCCTATGGACACTTCGGAAGAGAGGAGCCAACTTTTAGTTGGGAAAAGTGCGATTGTGTAGATGAGATACAACGCTACTTAGGAGTTAAAAAGTAGATACTAAATCCAACAATTAAAGGCTTATTTAATTATCTTTTGATATAGTTTGGTGTAATTTAACTTATAGGAGAAATTAAAATGGCAGTAAAAATTACAGATACATGTATCAACTGTGCGGCTTGTATTGACGAATGTCCAGTAGAGGCAATTGTAGATGAGGATGATAACCCAACAGGTGAAGAGATTTATTACGTATACGCTGACAAGTGTGTTGAGTGTGTAGATCACTTTGATGTTCCTGCATGTGCAGAAGCATGTCCAACAGAAGGTTGTATTGTATGGGATGATTGTGTTGATGGTCTTCCTTGTGCTGAAAACCGAGGCGAAAAAGGCGAGCCTGTTATCGAAGACTAATCTGCTTTTATTTGGCTCAAATCTAAAAGGTTTGGGTCAAAGCTTTCTTTCATCATCTTTCTGATATTATTCCACTTCAAAAAACTTTAGTAGTAACTTTAGATTAAAGCTTACGAAGCTTAATGGAGCAAAATCGTGGAACAAACATTATCAATCATTAAACCAGATGCTGTCGCTAAAAATGTAGTAGGGCAGATTCTTGCAAGATTTGAGGCAGCGGGTCTTAGAATCGCAGCAACCAAAAAAATCCAACTCTCTAGAGCCGATGCAGAGGCGTTTTATGCCGTACACGCTGAGCGACCATTTTTCAATGATCTTGTTGAATTTATGATCTCTGGACCAGTTGTGGTAAGCGTCCTTGAGGGTGAGAATGCCATGGCTAAAAACCGAGAGCTTATGGGTGCAACCGACCCTAAAGAGGCAGCAGCGGGAACCATTAGAGCAGACTTTGCTGAGAGTATTGATGCCAATGCGGTTCACGGTTCTGATTCATTAGAGAATGCTGCTATTGAGATCAACTTTTTCTTCGCACAGAGAGAGATTGTTTAAGTAGTCAAACGTGAAAATCGTTTTTGACAAAATTGGTCAAAGTGAGAAGCCTTTTGAGCTTGATGTTCATGGTGTCAAGCTTAGAGGAACTTTGGTAAAGAGTGGTTATCATCGGGTCGCCTTAGAGGGAGAGCTAGAGGGGAGTGTTCTGTTGCATTGTGATCGATGTGGGGAGCCTTATACCCAAGCATTAAATGGACCTCTTCGATTAACTTTAAGTGATGAAGTTATTGAGACTGAAGATGATTTAGATATAATCGAATTTATTGATGGGGTGATCGATCTGGATTTTATTGTCCAGAGTGAGATCGCTTCAATCGAAAACTCCTATCACAACTGCAAAGCATGTGAGGGGGATGAATCGGAATTCGAAAGAGAATTTTAAAATTTAATCGTAAAGGATAAACTATGGCAGTACCTAAGAGACGAGTCAGTAAGACCAGATCAGCAAAGAGAAGAACACACTACAAATTGACACTACCACGACCTGTAAAAGATGCAGATGGTACATGGAGAATGCCTCACCACATGAATATGACAACTGGTGAGTACAACACAACAAAAGCATAGTAAGCAGTTCTGATGATTAGAATTGCCATTGATGCAATGGGTGGGGACTTCGGTCCCGAACCTATTATAGAGGGCGTAACTCAAGCCTTGGATGAAAAAGCGTTCTTGCCTATACTTGTAGGCGACAGAGAACAGATACTGCAACACCTCCCACAATATTATCTTGAACAAGTAGAGATTGTTGAAGCCTCGGATGTTATTTCGATGAGTGAATCAGCAACCAAAGCCCTTAAACGTAAAGAGTCTTCTATCTATAAAGCGGTAGAGCTGGTTAAAAATGGTGAAGCAGATGCCGTGGTCTCCGCAGGACACAGTGGTGCTACCATGGCATTGGCAACCTTACGAATTGGACGACTGCCTCATATCTCTAAGCCCGCTTTGGCAACCTTGATGCCAAGTCTTTCACGTGGAGGCAAGACCCTCTTACTCGATGTGGGTGCGGTAACCGATTGTACAGCAAAAAACCTTTATGAGTTTGCCATTATGGGAGAGGTGTATGCCCAGAAGCTTTTGGGACTTCGTACGCCTTCTGTGGGACTGCTTGCCAATGGTGAGGAGGACAGCAAAGGGAACTCATTGACCAAAGAGACCTTTGGTCTACTTAAAGATCTTCCTTCGTTTAAAGGTAATGTTGAAGGGAGTGATATCTTTAATGGTACGGTGGATGTGGTTGTTTGCGATGGGTATACGGGAAATATTGTACTTAAAGCGAGCGAAGGGGTGGTTAAGACCATCTTTACGTTGATGAAAGATCAGATACGCAAATCGATTCCTGCAAAGTTTGGAGCGTTACTAATGAGAAAAAAAGTCTTTAGTAAGCTTAAAAAGAAGGTAGATTATGCAGAATATGGTGGAGCCCCTTTACTTGGAGTAAATGGTTGTGCTATTATATCACACGGAAAAAGTAACGCCAAAGCGATCAAAAATGCTATTTTTCAAGCCATCCGATATCATGATTCGGGTGTTAATAGTTCGATTGAAAAGTTACTAACTGAACAAAATAAATAAGGTAGAAAATGTACGCAAAATTTCATTCTATAGGGGCTTATGTTCCCTCTAAAGTATTGAGCAATGCAGATTTGGAACAGATGGTTGACACGAGTGATGAATGGATTTTAAAGCGTACAGGTATCAGCGAACGACGTATTGCTGAGGATGATGAGTATACAAGCGATATGGCAGCTAAAGCTTCTGGGATTGCCATTGAACGTGCAGGATTAAATGTTGAGGATATCGATTTAGTAGTCTGTGCAACGGTTACACCTGATTATTTCAATATGCCTGCGACTTCGTGTATTGTCTCTGATAAATTGGGGATTAAGAATGTTCAAGCTTTTGATGTGAGTGCAGCGTGTAGTGGATTTGTTTATGCTCTCTCTATTGCTAAGGCGTTTATTGAATCGGGGATGAAAAAGCATGTGTTAATTATTGGTGCCGAGAAGTTTAGCTCAATCGTGGACTATACCGATCGTACGACATGTATTCTCTTTGGAGATGGTGCAGGTGCTGCGGTAATCTCTGCAACAGAAGATCAGAGCGAAGCGATGATCGATGTACACGCAAGTGCCGATGGGAGTTACTCGGACTTTTTGGTTACACCCGCACCTGGTACTGTGAATCCTCTCTCTCAACGGGTTATCGATGAGGGGTTGGGCTTTGTGCAGATGAAAGGGAATGAGACCTTTAAATTGGCAGTTAAGACCTTAACCAAAGATGTTAAAAATATCTTAGAGAAAAATGGTATTGATGCCAAAGATATTCCTCATTTTGTACCCCATCAAGCCAACTATCGTATTATTAAAGCGGTGGGAGATGCACTTAAGATGACCGAAGATCAGGTGGTTTTGACTGTAGGTAAGTATGGTAATACCTCTGCGGCTTCTATTCCCATGGCGATTAATGATATCTACGAGTCGGGCCGTCTTAAAAAGGGTGAATTGATGCTCCTTGACACCTTTGGTGGCGGACTCACTTGGGCGAGTGCACTACTTCCTTTTGCTGGGGAGACTAAGGCGTAAGTAACGCCTCTTCTCTTTTTTGGTTAGGCTCTTTTTTAAGACAGTCAACACATGCCTTAATGGTGTTTTTCTCTACAATCATCTGCAGGGCTTCAAGATTGCAGATGCTGATTTTATGTTTTTTAATGCTGATAATCCCCTCTTTTTTCATTTTGGTAAGAATTCGTGAAAGGGTCTCTGGGGTGATATTGAGAATGGAGGCGATCTCATTGTTTTTGACCCGATTAAAGATGTCGGCTTCATTCAAGATCAGATCTGCCACCTTGGCTTCAGAAGAGAGAATGGTCTCTTTATGAACAAGAGAAGAGAGCATCATGACTTTGTTGGTCATCGACTTGAGTAGTCCTAAGGTAAAGTCTAGATCCTGAAGATACTCTGTAAGGTGTTTAAAGTGTAACAGTCCAATGGTTCCCCGCTCCGAGATAAATTCGCAAGTAGCAGGGAAGGGGGCTTGTTCTAAGCAGGCATACTCACCAATGGTTGCAGGAGCATTAAGGCGATGAATTTGGATGATTTGATCTTTTGGAGAGGTCTTATAGAGACGGACTTGACCATCAAGCAGAATATGGAGATAATCACTACAATCCCCTTCATAAAAGACAATACTGTTTTGACAAAAGTGGCGGATATGAATGCTGTCGTAGAGTCTCTTGTGAAATTTTTTGTCCAAGTTTGCAAACATGGGCATCTCTTCTATTTTTATCATTAAACCCCTTTTTTTTATAACAGAATCGAGTATACTAAAATATTTATCAATAAGAATTTAAATAATATTGCTTTTGTAATCTTGAATTGATAGAAAGATAGTAAAATAACAAATCGTTACCTATAGGAGCAGAGTTTGAACCCAGTTGTTGAGAGTATAAAAGCAGAGATATCCAAAGTTATTGTCGGACAAGCGTCACTGATTGATGGTCTGTTGATTGGGTTGTTGACACGGGGGCATATTTTACTAGAGGGGGTTCCTGGATTGGCAAAGACTACTGCGGTTAATGCCCTTGCAGGAACATTGGGATTGGATTTTAAGCGGGTGCAGTTTACACCTGATCTGCTTCCGAGTGATATTGTTGGTACAGAGATTTATGATCCTTCAAGTAACAGCTTTAAGATCAAAAAAGGTCCTGTTTTTACCAATTTGTTGCTTGCTGATGAGATCAACCGTGCTCCTGCCAAGGTGCAATCGGCACTACTTGAGGTGATGCAGGAGCGTCAGGTGACCATAGGAGATGAGAGTTTCAAGATCGATCTGCCCTTTTTGGTTATGGCAACACAAAACCCCGTAGAGCAAGAGGGAGCCTATGCCCTACCTGAGGCACAGCTGGATCGATTTTTAATGAAGATTGTGGTGGGTTACAATACCAAAGCCGAGGAGCTCGAGATCGCTAGACGTGTAGCTAATAATGGTTTTGGTAAGATTGAGCAGGTGGCAACACTGTTGGATCTAGAACGCATTCGAAAAGAGGCGATGCGGGTGCATATTGATACAGAGGTAGAGCAGTACATTATAGAGCTGATCTTTGCAACACGAAACCCCAATGATTATGGTATGGAGGTAGTGGCTCCATATATTGAGTTTGGGGCAAGTCCTCGAGCAAGTATTGATCTTTATAAAGCCGCACGTGCGGTGGCGTATCTAAAGGGGCGAAATTATGTCTCTCCTCTGGATGTGGGTTACATTGCCAAGTCGGTTCTTCGTCATCGTATTGTCCTTAGTTATGAAGCCGAGGCAATGGGGGTGAGTCAAGATCAGATTATTGATCGTGTATTAACTGCGGTGGATATTCCATAATGTCGGTAACGGTTAAAAAGATTCTACTCAAAACCAAGCGTCAAGTCTTTGGTGATATGTTGGGAAATAATCCTTCTCTGTTTCAGGGAGAGGGGTTTGAGTTTAGTGAGCTTCGTGAGTATATCTATGGGGATGATATTCGAAAAATTGATTGGAAGACCACCGCCAAACTAGGAAAACCCTATATTCGGGTCTATCATGAAGAGCGAGAGATTAATGTTGTTGCCGCAGTGATGATGGGAGGAAGCAGTTATTTTGGAACCGTTCGTCAAAAGTCCGAATTGATAGCAGAGTTGGTAGCGATATTGGGGTTTTCTGCGATGAAAAATAGTGATCTTTTTACCCATGTGCTCTTTGCTGATCGACTCTATTATTTTGCTCGACCGAGTAAGCGTCACTTTGCGATACAGGATGCCTTAAGTAAAATGGAACGTTTTGAGATGCTTGGAAAGGTGAGTGAGTATCGGGCATTTGTGGATACCCTCTTTAGACGAATCAAGCGGAAATCATTGCTTTTTCTTATTGGTGACTTTGTGGGAGAGGTGAACCTCTCTTTGTTGAGTAAAAAGCATGATGTGGTGGTATTGATAGTACGGGATCGATTCGAGGAGACTCCTCAGGAGCTGGGCTATCTACGTCTGTTAGATCTAGAGACACATCGTGGATTTGAAGGGAGGGTCGGTGAGGCAGAGATTAAAGCCTACCGAAAAGCACTAGAGGCACAGGATGCCAAGCTCTATGCCCATCTTAAAAAAAATGGGATACGCTATACTAAAATCTATACCGATGAGGAGCCCTATTTAAAATTGACTCCTCTCTTTAGGGGACGATAATGGAAGATCAATTACGAGATATCAAGCCTCTTTTGCCTATACCTGATTACAGTTATGAACTCTTTTTAGGTGGAGCATTTTTATTGCTTTTTTTAGCAATGGTGGCACTCTTTTTTCTGGTGCGTAAGATCTATAGAACACGTCAAGAGAGCCTGAAACATCGTTATTTTAAAGAGCTTAAAGCCGTGGATTGGGAAGATCCCAAAAAAGCAGCCTATCGTGTGACCTTTTTGGCACGAAAACTCTGCGAGGATAAACGTAGTAAAGAGATTTTCTCTCAGTTGTTGCCCATGCTTGAGCCATTTAAGTATAAAAAAGAGGTACCTGAGGTGGATCTAGAGACGTTACAGCAATATAATCTTTTGGTGCATGTGATTGATGAGTCATTATAGTTTTGAGTACTCTTGGGTACTGCTTTTAATCCCTTTTTTTATGCTCTGTGGTTACCTCTGTCGTGCCAAGGAGCGTACGCTCTATTTCCCACATCTAGAACAGCTTTTGGTAGCACATCACCATCATGAGTTTTGGTTAAGTTCCCTAAAGTGGTTGGGGATTGTGATGGCACTGATCGCTTTGGCATCGCCCATCTCAAAAGAGTATCTAGGTAGTACCAAAAAAGAGGGACGTGATATTGTTTTGGTGATTGATACGAGCGAGTCGATGAAGCAGGCACGTTTTGATGCCAAGGATGAGCAGAAGAATAAGTTTACTGTGGTTCAAGAGGTTGCTAGTGATTTTGTGGCGAGTCGAGTAGATGATCGCATTGGGTTGGTAAGTTTTGCAGATATTGCATTTGTAGCGTCACCCCTGACGTTTGAGAAGGAGTTTTTGCAACAGATTATTATTATGCAAAAGTTGGGTGTTGCGGGGCAACGTACCGCCATTAATGATGCTGTGGTTCAGAGCTATAATATGCTGATGCACTCGAATGCTAAATCTAAGGTGATTATTCTTCTAACCGATGGGGTAGACAACATGAGCCGAGTCCCACGCTCAGAGCTCATTAGCTTGATTGAACACAGTTCGGTAAGATTGTATACCATTGGTATTGGAAGCAGTCGGGATTTTGATGGAGCCTATCTAGAGGAGCTAGCACAAGCAGGAGGAGGCAGAGCTTTTACAGCAAACAGTGCTTCGGGTTTAAGAGAGATCTATCAAAAGATTGATGCACTTGAAGCCTCTAAGATTGAAGCCAAACATTATGAAGTAAAACATCCCCTTTTTCCTTTTCCACTTTTTATTGCAATTTTATCCCTGCTTTTTTATCTTTACTTTAAACATCGTAAAGGAGCTAAGTAATGAGTTTTTTGAATCTTCCCTTTCTTTTGGTTATGGGGATTCCTCTGGTGATTTTTGGCTATTTGATTTTGACCGATAAAGATCGATTTTTAGAGATCTTTGAGCCTAAGGTCTTGGCTCGATTGAGTCTAGTGGATGATGCACTTCCTCTTAAAGGGCGTAAACTGCTTCTGTTGGTGGCAATCTTTTGGATGATGGTTGCCATGGCACGCCCTGTGATTGATCATGGTGATGAGAAAATTGTACTCGATGGACTCCCCGCGGTGGTGGCACTGGATATCTCTGCTTCGATGCGGGCAAAAGATTGCTATCCCAATCGTCTTAGCTGTGCCAAGCAGAAGATTATTCGTCTCTTTGATCAGATGCCTTATGATGATTTAAGTCTCATTGCTTTTGCCAAGACAGCTTTTATGGTGGCACCTTTCTCTTCGGATAAACGAATTTTAAAAGAGATGGTTGAGGGGATCACACCTGAGTATATCTCTATGGGATCAACCAACTTTCAAGCATTGGGTACATTGGTTGAACGACTTTTAACGGGTAAAAAAGAGAAGATCTTGATTCTCTTTACTGATGGAGAAGCAAGCGATAAGCTAGAGGAGTTTGGGAATTTAGTTCAACAACTGGGTATTGTTCCCTATGTGGTCTTGATCGGTTCACGTGTGGGAAGCCCCGTGCTTGATCAGAAAGGAAACCCCTTAATCTATCAGGGGAGAATCCCCATTACTCAACGTAATGATCAGCTGGGTAAATTGGCTCAATCGTTAGGGGGGGCGTATGTGGTTGCCACAACAGGAGAAGGAGATATTAAAAATCTGGTCAAAGTGATCAAAAAAACACATAAAAATCAGACTAAACAGGAGATCTTAATCCATCACCGTACGGAACTTTTTTATTATCCTTTGGGGTTGGGGGTTCTCTTTTTACTTTTTAGTTTTATCTCTATACCCTCTAAAGAGGAGTTCCAATATCGGTTACTTAAGCCTTGGTTAGCATGGAGAAGAAAATATTTTTAGGGATAGAGCCTCTTTTTCAATATCATACAGAAAAACTAATTTTATAGTTAAAGATCTTATTGTGATCTTTGAGTCTATAAATAGACTTTATTCTAATAAATTTATTTAAGATTTTACCATTAAGTTGAAGTTGAGCAAAAGGCAAATGCTATATTGAGCCAATATCAAGAAATTCTCTTTTATTCTCTCTAAAAATAAACTTTTTTTATAATTCATAAGAAATTTTTCCAAATTTTCCTAAATATTTAGAATTTTCTTGACAAATTATTGTTGTTTGCTATTATTATAAGAATAATTCCATTAAATATTGTAGTTATATATTTAATTTTATTATAAAAAACTTTAGAGGGGCTAATGATGCGTATACAGATACTATTGATTAATTTGGTATTACCTATATTGGTATGGTCATTATTGACAGGATGTGGCAGTAGTTTAAATACTGATCTAGAGAGCAATACAACTACTTCTATAGAGGTTCCAAATACTCAAACAGAAGAGACTACTCGTGAAATAATCTCTACAGAAGAGAATATCTCCACGCTTGACGAAGAGGTGTTAAAAACTAAAGGTTACCTTATAGATTCACCATTGTGGGGAGTCAATTATGAGTGTGATAACGAGGAAGCATTGACCGATAGTAATGGAACATTTGAATGTATTGCTCCACCTGTAACTTTTAGAATAGGTCAACTAACATTAGGGAGATTAAATACGTTTACTGCAGACGGTAAAGTCTATCCACAAGACTTATTGGGCTTGGATAGAGCCAATTATAGTGATGATCGATTGAAACTTTTGGCTCGCTTAATGCAGTCATTGGATGATGATGGCGATATTGAGACTCAGATTACCATTACGTTAAATGTTCGGGATGCATTGGATGAGGAACAGAACTTTTCAGATATGAGTGAAAGGGATGTTGAACTTTTAGTGAATAAGCTTGAAAAAAATCTTGTAACAGAGTGTAGGGCTTTGGAGCATTTGGGGGCGAGTGGAGTACATTGTAACTCTGATGGAAGTTATTATCTTGAGACTTCTAGTGCTACTCTATTGCCTACTTCAGTAAGTTCTGAAATTAGATTACTCTCACCAACAGTAAAAATGGTAGATTATAACTATGTGACATTAGAAGTTGATGGCAATATTGAAGATATAACAGCCATTGTGAATGGCGTTGAATATGAGGGGGTAAAAGAGAGTAGTGATTTTTTAATTTCAAAAAGCTCGAATGCTAATTATAAAACGTTACAAGACTCTTTTTTTATTTATAATATAGCATTACAGAGTGGTAAGAATAGTATTGAATTGATTACCAATGGGGGAAGAGATAAGAGAGTTATAGAAATTGATTCAAATGGAAAGGGGCTTCCTCCTGTTGCTATTAATGCAGACAAGCGGGAAGGTTTTGAAAAACTTGACACACTTCTTAGCGTTCAAACAACACTTGATGTTAATGAGTATATGTTGGATAGGGATGGAGATAAAACGATAGATGAGATAGAAGATAATGCCTCGTTTAGTGTAACGTACAATCAAGAGGGAAGATTCTTCCCACTGGTTACTGTTCGGACTGAGGATGGAACCCTATACAGTACGCAACAGAACATTTCTATTGATGTCAAGACAAAGCCAATGGTCAAAACGATATCTTCATTATCTAATTTAGATGTTATTGATATGCAAATTTCTTCGATAGGGAAATATTATATTATGACTTCAGACAATATTTATGAGCTAAATAGCAGTAATGATATTGTTAATACAATTACTATACCAAATTCAAATGCTCCAGAAGGTTTTTTTGTTGATTTGGAAGAAAATATATTTATTGCCAATACGGGTGCTAATAAAATTATTAGATTATCTAAGGACAATAACTATCAGCAAACAATGGAATTTGGTACCGTAGGGAGTGAAAATGCCCAATTTAATCAACCCAAAGATTTAGTAGTTGAAAGTAGTGGTGAACAGCAAAAGATTTATGTATTGGATTCTGGGAATAACAGGGTTCAAGTTTTCAACTATGTTGGAGCCTATTTATACTCTTTTGATGGTTCTACTACACCTACAGGTAAACTGAACAATCCCACAAGTATGATAGGTTATTTTGCACAACCTTTGGTTATTGTTGATGCAGGAAATGGTCTTATTAGAACGCTTCAATGTTCAGAGGGGCAAGTAGAACATGAAGTTAATGTTATTCGAGATGGAATTTCATCTAATATTGGGAAAATTACTATTGGTGGTGATTTGATTGTTCCTGATAAAGGAGCTAAAAAAATTCTTTTCTTTCAAAATAACGCTTGGTTAAAAAAATCATTGGAGATGGATAAGGTACCCACTATTGCTATTTCAAATGATGGTTTAGACTTATTGATTGTTAATGAGGGAGAGAGTGGAGTACTTAATGCCACGATTGCTATTGATCCTGTGGGTGCAGAGCCTATAGATGTGGCTAAAGAGTTTGTTCAAGCTTTGATTGATGGAGATAGAGCCACAGTAGAGAGGGTGGTTGGAAATAATGCAAAAATTTTAGACATTATCTATGGAGATCAGACCAATTTAAATAGTGCGATAGATTTATACAAACAGATTACTACTTGGCATAGTCAAACATACCATACTTCAAGTTATGCAACAGTAAAAGCTCACATTAAAACCGCTACAGATGAGTTTGATGCTACTTTTGAATTAACAGTAGCAGATGAGCAGATAAATACAAGCCGAGTTTGGATTGTTAAAAGATTCTACTAAAGGAGATAGAGATGAAAGTAATAAAAACGATAAGTTTATCATTGTTGGTTTGTAGCAGTTTATCCTTTGGTTGGGAGATAAATACTCATAGAGCTATAGATAGATGTGCCCTTGTAGAAGATAGTGTATGTGGAAGGGGTGAAGTTGCTAAAAACCTACATTGGTTTGCTGAGAATAGCATTCCAAAAGAGAAAGGTGCATTTGAAAGTTATGTCAATGAAAATTTAGAAGGATATACCGTATCTGGCAAGGATACAACATATTTTAATTATATTTTAAATGGAGAAAAGGATGGTATATCCAAATGGAATCAAGATTTTCAAGAATATGATTATGTTAATATGATAGAAGCAGGTACAATCTTAGAAGATACACTCTATCCTGATGCAGATATAATAGCTATGGGGGGAGATGGAAGATTTAATAACCATTTTTATGATCCACAAAATGGAGGAAAGGGTTTGACCATAGGTTATGGAGATAGAGTGGATGCTATAACATGGGCAGAGATGGGAGCTGATTTAGGTTCATATTTCGATAAAAGAAGCAATGAGTATAGTTATGAAAAAGCCTTAGAGTATTTTAGAAAAGGTTTTATAGAGAAGAATCCAAATGAGAGAAAGAGGTATAGAGCAAAAATGTTTGCTTCTATAGGGTACCTTCTTCATATGTTAAATGATATGAATGTCCCTGCCCATACACGGGATGATTCTCATCCTAATGGAGATCCTTTAGAGATATGGATGAGAGGGGGAGAAGAGGGTAGAGATGCAGGTGGATTTAAAATAATAAAAACACAACTCTCTAATCCTAATCCAACTATTTTAAGTGTGGTTAAAACTGTAGATCCCTTAAAGTATAGCTCTTTTAGAGATTTCTATGAACAACAAGCCAATTTTACAGGAGATAACTTTTATAGTGAAGATAGTATCTCTGTTAATGGTGGTACCTTTGGAGGATATAGTGATTATCATCCTATGGAATCAGAAGTAAATGTCTATACAGGAGATGGTACAGGGTTTATTACATCCAATAGTACAGACTTAGGAAACGCACCTAAATTAGCGATGATGCAAAAATCTAAAATTCCATTTAAAGATTATTGGTATGGTATGGAAATTGATGGTGATAAAAGCGTACTAATAGATAATGGAGTAAATCTAATACCAAAAGCTGTGGCTAATGCAGAAGGATTTTTAAATTATTTCTTCAGAGGACGATTAAAAGCGACTTTAAAAGATGGAAACTTGACCATTGAAAATGTTTCAGACCCAAGTTTGGTTGTTAGTGAGGATATTGTAAGATTTCATAATGGAGGCTTTACATTATATTATGAGACGGACAATAACGAAACAAAACTTTTTGGAACGCAGTCTTTCTTTGTAAAAGATTTTAAGGTTGGAGATAAATTATCTTATGATATATCTGCTGCTTTAGCAAATACGCAAGATATTGGTTCTGCCAATAAAATTACGGTTTTATATCAAGGAGATATTGGTATAGAGGAGGGAATAAGCGTAGCAATTGCTAAAAAAATTACCAATGTTGATTTGTTATTTTCATTTGATAAGAGTGGAAGTATGGGAAGCAGTATAGAAGATGCTAAAAATTCTGCTAAAGATATTTTAGATAATATTGTGGGCGTAGAGAATAATAGTACTTTTATAGAAGTAGAAGCATTTAACAGCTCTGCAGGAGTTTTATTGGCTTATGAAAATAATGTGACAGAAGCTAAAAATGCAATAAGCACCATATACAGTGGAGGTGGAACAGCACTATATGATGCTATTAAACTAGCAGGAGATAATGCCGTGACGCATAAAGCTTCTAGTGGTATTTTTAAGTCGATTGTTATTCTTTATACGGATGGACAAGAAAACAGTTCATCTGCGTCAAGGGAAGAAGCAATAGATGCTATATCTAATGCAAAGGCTTCAAGTATAGATGAAGTTTTCCTTATTTTTGTAGGTAGTGATAGTGAGGGTGAAGCAAAGCTTAAAGCCATAGCAGATGAAGCAGGACGAAAGTTTATGAGTGTTAGTGATGCTAGTGGATTAAAAGATGCTATAGAACAGATTTTAACAGGTCAATAAAATTAGAATGGTAGATTTTGTTCGATTAAATATGAGGATATCGTTATGAAAAAAATATGGTTTTTTATTGGTTTGGGGTTTATTTTAACAGGTTGCCAAAACTGTAAGCTTGAAAAGGATAAAACCCATAAAGTAGCAGTGCCCATTGTGGAGTCTTTAGCCAAATATGCTAAGGAGCAAGGTATTCCAAAATCTTTTAAAGATATAAAAGATTTTCCATATAAATTAGAAGCTTGTTCAAAACACTCTAATATTTTAGAGTGTAAAGTTTTAAAAAATGGATATTTTTTTATAAAGGATAGTGAATATTATAGTATAGACTTTGCTTGGATTGGATTAGAGAGTGACCCAAAAGGTTTTGGGTTAGCTATTGTTCATAATACCACTGATTGTGCTTATGAAATTTATTTGAATAAAAAACTTGAAAGAAATTATCTCAAACCAACCTGCTCACTTATTGGGAGTTGTAAGGGTTGGGGAAAACAATAATTTAAAAAGGAGAGAAAATGAGAATCTTATTGATATTATCATTGGTCATACTGGGCTTAGTAAATGCTTGGGAAGTTAAAGAGGTTATCGATAGTGAAGGGACACAAACTTATATAATTCAATGTGATAGTGGAACTATTAAAGTGATCTATTTCAATAGTGAAAAAGAGAAATATGAAGTCACTTCTACAATTGGTTTTGAGAGACTTGAAGATGGTGTAAAATATATTTGTAATTAATTTAAAGGCTTATTTTAAAAAGGAGAATCATGCAAACACTCGGTATAAAATTTTTAGATAAGCTCTCGTATGAAACTTTTGAGCGGTGGCAGTATCTGCTGGATTATGAGATGGACTATGATGATCTTAACGAGGCTATTGAAGAGGGAAAGATTATTACTCTAGATATGGAAGATCAAGATCCTGAGGAGTGGCAGGATGATATAGCCATGCTTAAGATGCTTTTATCTATTTTAGAGCAGGAAGCTATAGGTTATGCGTTGTATCATTTAGAGGAGTCTTGGCAACCCATGGCTATTTCTAAGATTCTCTAAAATCGGTTTGATTCGATTTTTTCTTAGAAAATTTTGAAGTTTCTCGCTTTTTTATGAGAATTTCCTTGAAGTTTCATCGTAAAACAAGAAACTCTCTATAAATATCTCTTTAAGAGGGAAAATAGATTTATAGAGAAACAAAATAAGATATGTTAGAGTCTCCTTATTCTATTAAAATAGGAGGCATTATGATTACTTTTAATTACCTATTAAATGAGCTCAAGCGTCATCGAAAAAAGGTACTGCTAGCCAATCTATTGGCAATTTTCTCAACATTAATTTATGTTTCTATTCCTCTTTTTATTCCTCATCTGGTGGATGAGGTGCTCTTAGATAAACAGGGGGCGTTGCTTCCTTTTTTGAGTCACTTATTTGTTTTTGATGCCAAAGAGTATTATATCTTGATTGTGTTTGTATTGATGCTTCTTCTTCGGGGAGTCCATGTATGGTTGATAATTATGCAAAAAGCATTGAGCAATCAGGTGGTTGAGGATATTCGATTTGATCTTCGTAAGTATCTGTTGGATCATTTAACCAAAGTCTCTATGAGTGAGTATGATCGATTGGGATCAGGTTCGATCTCTTCTAAGATGATGACCGATATTGCATCGGTTATAAAGTTTTTATCGGGCAGTATTGGCAATATTGCCGTACAGGTTTTTACGCTTATTGGCATTGGTTTGGTGTTGCTTTATCTCAATTGGCAGTTGGCACTGATTATTTTGATCTTAAATCCTCTCGTGATTAAGTTGTTTATAAAAGCGTTTAAAAAGGTCTCCAAAGTAATGAAAACCCGTAACCGTGCTATTGGAAATTTTACGAACTCATTAACCGAGAGCTTGGAGCTTTTTAATCAGATTCGGGTACAAAACCGTGAGGAGCATTTTGCCAATAAGGTTAATCAAGATGCTTGGGAGATACGTCAAAGCAGTTATCAGTTGGAGTTGGATTCGAGTAAGAGCATCAATGGATCGCGTCTTTTTGTGACCTATGCTAATGATCTTTTTAAGATGGTGGCACTCTATTGGGTCTTTTTAGGAGAGATGAGTATTGGGGAGATGTTGGCAATTTTTCTCTATGCGACAATGATTATTCCTCCAATTCACATGATTATGAAGTTCGTACAAGATTATCATGATGCCAAAGAGGCAATGGATCGGCTTAATGATATTTTACGACTTAAAAAAGAGCCCTACTATCCTATGAAAATTGATCCGTTTAGCCACCAAGAGGGGGTTTCGATTGAGTTGCGTGGGGTCTCTTTTGGTTATGATGAGCATCACGAGGTTTTCAAGGATTTTAATCTCTCTATTGCGAGTGGGGAGAAGATTGCCATTACAGGAGAGACAGGAAGTGGTAAAAGTACATTGGCAAATTTAATTATGGGACTTTATGCTCCATCTCAAGGGGAGATCTACTATAATGGGGTTGAGATCAAACAGATTGGTTATCAGCATATTCGAGAGCATATAGGTGTGGTGCTTCAGGCTCCGTTGATGTTTAATGCTTCGTTACGATACAATTTGAGTTTGGGAAAATCGTACCGTGATGATGAGATCTATGAGGTTCTTAAGATTGCACAACTCTATGATTTTGTTATGGGGTTATCGCAAGGGCTCGATACCATTGTGGGTAAAAATGGTACCAAACTTTCAGGTGGACAACGGCAACGGCTCTCGATTGCACGGGTATTGCTCGATCACCCTAAAGTGCTTATCTTTGATGAATCAACATCCTCACTGGATGTGGATACAGAGGATCGACTTCTTGAGGGGTTAGAGTCTTATATTCGGCACAAAACCGTTATTACCATTGCACATCGTCAAAGTACCATTGATCGAGCCGATCGAGTAATTACCCTATCGGCAAAATAAGACTACTCTGCAAAGCTTGCAAGGTCATTTTTGACTGAGAGAATATCGATATAGGGTTGAATATCCTCTTCGGAGATCTCAAATGCTTCAACAAATGAGAAGAAGAGATCTTGTTCCTCCTCTTCGGCACTACCATCTGCTAAGAGAATATCGATGAGGTTTGCCAAAATGGTAAACTTTTGATCTTCGCTTAGCTTTTCGTTTGCCTCTTTTTGGAAGGCTTGAAGGTCTTGCTTTTTGGAGTATTTTTGTGAGAGTCGAATTAACTCTTCTGCATCACCAATGGCATAGAGTTTAACCGCGAGATAGTTCATCTCCTCATCAGAGATATCCCCATCAACCGACATCATATAGATCATACTGGTTGCAAGTGCAATGGCAGGAGTTAGTTCTGTGTTGGATGAAAATTTATCAAAAAATCCCATTTTTAATCCTTTTTTCTATTTTTTTGAGGGGGCGAAGTATAGCACACTTTTCGGGATTTGAGAGGATTTTTTGAATACTTTTTTATTATTTCACCTTGTAGTATCGTCCCACCTCTATAGGTGTTTCTGGATGTTTAATATCTACCTTGAAGAGCCGACTATTAAGGTCAGATAAAAAGAGGTATCGACCATCTTTTGAGCGTGCAAGATGGACAAGATAGTAGTTATATCCAAGATAGTAGTAGCTTGAAGAGTCATTGAGTTGTATCCGTTTGATCTCTTTTATCTCATTGGGGTTTGAGATATCTAAAATTGTAAAGCCCTCGGTGTAGTTTGCCACATAGAGGTAGTGCTCATCTAGCGAAGGAAGGATATCTCTATTGTCTAGAGCTGCGGTGTATCTCCCTAGGGTAACAAACATATTTTCTGCATTAATCTCGACGATATCAATACTATTGTTATCGGTTAAGATAAAAAACTTTTTAGGCTCTTTGGAGGGGATAAATGTTTTGATCTTTAGAGGGTATTGGGTGAGCTCAACAGGCGAGGAGGGATCACTGATATCATAGAGTGTGAGTCTGTTGTTGTTTTGTTGAAGTAGTGTGTTGCTATCGATGGTTACAGGGGCAGGTTTTACATAATAATTTGCATAATAATCGGTATATTGATAGCTCTGCATTGAGGGAAAAATAATCTCAGGAGTGCGAATATCAAGCATAATAAGGCTCATGCCTCCTTCGGCTTGGTTGAGGTCTATACCTGTCTCATCTAGTACGAGGTAAGCGATGTTTTCGTCTTCTGAAATGGTGACTCCTATCGCTTTGCCTCCATTAGGAGAGAGTTGATAGCTGTAGAGTATTTGAGGTGTATCTTGGGTGATATCCTCTACAATCAATAGGTTACGTTCGATACGAAATTGTCGCTGACCATCATGGGAGGGGATTGTAGATCCCCCGAGTATAAAGCGATTCTCATCGAGTGCCTCTTGAGGTGGTGGAGTGGTACGCAAATAGGGGGTATCAAGATCGTCTGTAAGATAAGGGCTAATACTTCCTGTTAGAGGGAGTCTAAACGATGGAGGAATCAGATAGGAGGAGTGGCTTAGTATGGGTGATATAATGAGATTAAGATGTTGAGTATCGTTGTAGATATTATTGATAATTTTAGCAAACTTCATAGGAGGGTAACGTAGACTATCTACCTTGGCTAAGTCATGAAGTGGATTAAATGCTAAAAGATCGAGTGCATCAACTTTCCCATCAAGGGTGAGATCCTCTGAGAGGATTACCTGAGCGACTTGATCGAGAGTTTTTTGGGATTGATCGGGCTGTCGAGTGGTAAAGGTGTAGCCGATCTCTGAGATAGGTGAGATAATAAACGGTACTGAGAGATGCTGAAGCCACGAGCCTTCAAGGAGTGCATGGAAGCTTCCTTGGTTGATGCGGTTTGTTTGTTGATCCTCTCCTTTGGTGGCTTCATAGAGGTAGAGGGATGAGCATTTAAGTGCCTCACGATGATCAAAGAACTCCCCTTGTGCATTGGTGGTCTCTTCAAAACGTAACTCTTTATCTCCTGTGGTGGTATTGAGTTCGTAGATTCGAACTGTAGCGTTAGAGAGTATGCCATCTAGCATCACTTTAGCGGTTGGTAGAGGGGGTTTGGTACGAAAGCTACCAATTGCCGAGGGGGAAGATTTGCCATAATCATTGTAGGCAAAGATGCGAATTTGATAGAGTTTTCCTGCCTCTAAACCATGAAGCGTAAGGTATTGATAGGTTCCTGATCCCTCTTTTGCTGGAGCTGTAGCAAGAAGTGTTCCGTTGAGATCTTCGACTCTAAAGCCCTCTTCATTATCAGAATTGTCTCGAAAGCTAATGCGTGCTCCCTCTTGAGTAATGTCCCATATCCCTACATAGCGTCCCGCAGCAGAAGGAGCATGGCTACTGGTTGGAGGAATAGAGGCAGTGGTTCGAAAGCTTGCAAGTAAAGGAGTGGATTCCCCATATTGGTTAAAAGCAACAATCGCGATGTTGTAGAGTGTTTGAGGAAGGAGATTGTTTAGGGTGATGTAGTGGTAGCTCCCCTCTCCTGTATGGGCGGGAGCGATGCTAAGAAGTGTATTTTGATGGTAGACCTTATATCCGCTTTCATTATTGGCATTGTCTTTAAAGCTTACGCGGGCACTGCTATCTGTAATATCATAAATACCTGCATTAAGTGGGCTATTGGGAGGCTGTGTAGCAAATAGGGTGGTTGTTACGGTTAGATTGATAATGATGCTCTGAAATAATTTTTTCCAATTCATCGCTGATCCCTTTTTGTTGATTGTATCGGAACTAAAATCAATAATCCATAATGGATAGATGTTAATTTGAGATAATTAATTTCCTCTAAATTTCCAGAAATCTTTAAAAAATTCTAATCTTGCAGGAAAAGTAATTTATTTTTTTTAGGGTCTTTTCTGTTTATACTTCTTTTAACTTATTATAAAAGGATAAAAAGTGAAAGGATCAGACAATGATTATTTTATCAAAAGGAGGTGTAGCCTCTAACATACAAAAGATGTACCTCTTTAAGATACTAGGAGGGGTTGTCTTTTTTGGCTCAGTAATGATGATGTTTATTGAGTCAAGAGGTTTGAGTTTATCAGATATTTTTTATATTCATATCGCTTATGTGATAAGCATGGCACTTTTTGAAGCCCCGACGGGATATTTTGCTGATGTCTATGGAAGAAAAAAGAGCCTTATTGTAGGTAGTGTGGTGCAGTTGCTTTCGATTGTACTTTTTGCTGTGGCTGAGAGTTTTTGGCTCTTTTTAGTAGTAGAGGTGCTTATGGGCATGGCTTTGGCTTTTTACTCTGGAGCCATCTCGGCACTGGTCTATGAGAGCCTTGATGCAGACAATAGAGTAAGTGAGTATCAAAAAATTTGGGGGAAAATGCAGTTTTATAACTTTATAGTTATGGCACTCACTGCTATGATTGGTAGTGTGGTTGCCGATTGCTATGGGTTGGTTTATGCCATTTATATTAATATCCCTTCGGTTGTTTTGATGTTTTTAGTAGCCTTAAGCTTAGAGGAGCCACCAAGCGTTAAAGTTATGGCTAAAAAGGGCTATGCAAAGGAGTTTGCAACCAATATTGTAGAGACGTTTAGATTGAGCAAAGCACTACAGCTAATAGTGTTTTATTCGGCAATTGTATATATTTTTAACCAGTCGATATATCCTGCCTATCAAAACTATTATGATCTTATTGGTGTCAATTTGATATGGTTCGGTTTTATTCATGCCGCTTTACAGATAGTAGCTGGCGTAAGTTCTTTTTACGCGTATAGAATAGAAAAAGCTCTAGGAAAGAGAACCTTAGCACTCATGCTCCCTTTTATGGTGGCACTTAGCTATTTGCTCATGGGAAGCTTTATTGGTGTTTGGAGTTTTGTGTTTATCTTTTTCCAGCAGTTTGTACGTGGGGTGAAACTGGTTGTGGTGAGTGACTATATTAACCAGTTGGTTGGTTCAGAACAAAGAGCCACCATTTTATCGATGGAGAGTATGCTTTCAAAGATACTCATTGCTCCCATGTTGCTTTTGTGGGGGGTGAGTTTAGCGTTTATCTCTTTAACAGAGACCCTTTTATTGTTTGGTGGAATTGGTATATTGGTTTGGATAATTTTATGGATATTTATAGAAAAATTGGCTCAAAAAGATGTTCAGTCTAAATAATGGATTGATCTTAAAGTTCAAAAGAAAGAACCAACCTCTACCCGCTCCTGATCGGAGGGTGGCTAGGATAAAAATATAAAAGGTAGAGGTTTGGTTAATTGGCGATTTTATGAGGAAGAGATAGCAAAAATAGGAAGAAAAAAATCTATCTCTCTCATGGCAAAAGTATAGCAATAAGTTGTGGTCTGATTGTGGAAGTTTCTATAAAAAATGAGTATATAATGGTGTTTTAAAAAAGGAGAATTAATGATCAAAAAAGTAGCAATCACAGGTGGAACCCACGGCAATGAATTAACGGGGGTTTATCTGGTAAAAAAATGGCAAAAAGAGCCCGACTTGGTTAGGCGAAGTAGTTTTGAGACTTTAACAGAATTAATGAATCTTCAAGCGATTCAAGAGGTACGACGATATATTGATCAGGATCTGAATCGATCGTTTGATTTGAGAGATTTAGAGAATGAAAACCTACAAAATCATGAAGCTAAATTGGCAAAAGTAATCAATCATCGACTTGGCAAGAAGGGGAGTAGTCGACCCAATGTAGATTTTATTGTGGATCTACACAGCACCACAGCGAATATGGGACTCTCTATTGTGGTAAGCAACGAACACCCCATGACATGGCGTGCCATTGCTTATCTCTCTATGAAAGAGCCTCGCTTAAAGGTCTATCGATGGGCAGGGGATGTCGAGAATGCGTTTGTAGATTCGATTGCACCATCTGGATTTGCTATTGAGGTGGGGGCTGTACCCCAAGGGGTATTGCGGGCGGATCTCTTTTTGGCAACAGAGGGGTTGGTGTATCATCTGCTTGACTTTATTGAGCAAGAGAATAGAGGGAGCGTACTTTCGTTACCTGAGTCGATCGAGGTTTACGAGCATGAAGCATTGGTGGACTATCCTAGAGATGAGAATGGAGAGATTATTGCAATGGTACACCCTACACGACAAGATCGTGACTTTGCAGTAATCGAGCAGGGGGATCCTCTCTTTTTAGGTCTTGATGGAGAGGTTATTTACTATCAAGGGGATGAAGTACGATATACCCTATTTGTGAATGAAGCTGCCTATTATGAAAAAGGTTTTGCCATGACCTTGACCCATAAAGTAACTCAAAAAATTCCCCATTAAGTGGAGGCTTTTTCTTTAAAACTTCTTCAAATTTCCGAACTTTTCCTCAAAATGTGATTTTTTGGGGAAAAGTGATTTATTTTTGTAAGAGCTTTTTTTCTCTATACTGTCGATAGACCAAATCAACATGTTTTCAAATGGATGATAATATTAGGAGAAAAAGATGAAGAGAAAAGATGATTATTTTATAGAAGCCCTAGAGAGAGAGTTAGAGAATCGTAGCAATCTTTTTGCTAAAACTTATCGTATCCAAGAGGAGTCAAAACAGTGTGGATTTGAGATTAAAAAGGAGGATAAAGAGTATTTTATCGAAGAGATTGGTGATGGTTTTTTTGTCTTAATAAACTTGGCACGTTTTGCAGGCATTACACCTCAAGAGCTTGTCCATGAGATGACCAAACGTTACCTAAAGCGGATGGCATACATCGAAGAGATGTTAAAGCATGAACGGGTTAATTGGCACGATAAGAGCCTTGATGAGTTGATCTGGTTATGGAATGCAACTAAAGATCAAAAAATGAGGGCAGATTCATAAAAGTAGAGGGTGTCATAATGGATATAGATATTTATGGCATTTTAAAAAGAGAAATCTTGGCATAGAGTAGAGAGAACAACGGATGAAAGCATTAAACGAACTTATAGAGCTGGTCAAGTACAAGCACCAGCTTGACCTAAAAAGAGCTGAACCTAAATATATGGACAGTGCGTGGCTTCTTCAAGCCATGAGAGATGAGATAGACGAAGTCAAAGCAGAGATAAAACCCAACAACAAAGCTCACCTAGAAGATGAGTTAAGTGATATCCTGTGGGGCTGGTTGACTTTGATTGAAAATCTAAAAGAAGAGGGGTATATTGGTACTCATCAAGAGGTGATTGAGCGAGGGCTAAAGAAGTATCAAGAGCGAATCTTACCTCTTTATGGAGATGAACGAGACCATCAGATCTGGAGAGATGTAAAAGCCAAACAGAAAGAGGCATTATCAAAGGAGAAGATGTGAAGAGGATTTTAGACTTTATACTGCTTTATAATAATATAGAGGGGTGATGATGAGATGGATAATCGTACTGCTACTGGTTGTTTTAGGAATGGTTTTTTTCTTTAACAAAGCAGAACAAGAGAGTAAAACAGAGTCAATTAATCATCTAGGTGAACCAACCTCTTTGGTTGAAGAAAATGTTTTTGATACTTTTAACCAAGAGAGAGCATCTCAAACAACTGCATCGGCTAGGGCTTTGGAGATTGAGGTCAATGAGACAATAGATACACTTATGGAGAATAATCTAACCATAACATTTCATCTTAAAAATGCTCCAGAGGAGTTTTTGCTTCGATGGTTTTTAGATGATGGAAAGATATTTTGTACGGGTGAGCCAACCCTAACACATTCGTTTGCATTAGGAGAGCATCCTGTTAGCATCAGAATCTATGATGAGTTAGGCGAGACCCTTTTAAAAGAGCGTAATATAACTGTTCGGGCATGGAAGTATGAGAAGGTAGAGGGGTATTTTTATGACCGAGATAGTGAAGCATATGCGTTATATGATACTAAGTACTATAATCATCTGCATCAGTTGGTTTTGGAGTATAGTGACTATTTTCGTAAATCATATACCTACAACGAATGGGGTAAATTAGTAGAAGAGCGATATGAATCGACCGATAATCCCGAAGATAGTTATACGCAAACATACACCTACGAAGATGGAAAATTACGTGCTCAAGAGCGTGTAAATGATGAAGGGGAGGTGTTGGAGTCGCATATTTATGATGAAGAGGGTAAAGAGATTATTCTAAAAGAGCATGAAGATGAAAATCAAGAGCAAGTAGAGCGACCAAAAGCTAAAAAGTTCTACAATAAAGATGGTAATTTAACACGTATTGAGACCCTTGGCGGACGCTATATTGTTAACTATCGTTATAAAAATGGACGTATGGTCTATCAAGAAAAAATCTACCCTAAAGGGAAGAATATTACCAACAAAAGCTATAGTGATGATGGTCTAATTCTAAATTATGATAACAAAAGTTTAGATAGCCAAGGGGAGCAAAGAAGCCGTTATTGGTATGAGTATCGTTATGATGAAAAGGGCAATAAGATAAGAAGAGAGCTAAAAAACTATGTTAAAGAGCAACTTGTAACTCATATTATTGAGCAGTGGCACTACAATAAAGAGGGAAAAGTAGTGCTTCATGAAGAGGAGGCGTTGGTAGGCTACTGCCCATGTACAGCTGATATTGTCAAATCTAAAACAACCTATGAGTATGATAGTAATGGCACAAAGATTGCTCAAAAGTATGCCTATCAGAGAGAAAATGAAATGGAGTTACATGACTCTAAACCCTATAAAGAAGTTCGTAGTTATACGAATGTGTTGGAGTAGAAGATCTAGGCTAAGGTTGGATGAATGAGAAAAAAGTTGTTAAAATACTAATAAAAAGAGGAAAATTATGAAAACAAAAAAAAGATGGATTGCACTACTTTTGGGTTTAGAAATAGGTTTGGGACATTTTTATATTGGAAAATATAAAAAAGCATTGTTTTTTGCATTGGCTCCATTTATAATAGATTTTGTAACATTCTATCTTTTGCAAGATATCCCTTTTGTTCCGATAATAGGATTTTTATTGGTTCTCTTTTTATGGCTATATACGATTGTTGATATATGGCGTTCTTTTCCTCTTGAAGAAGATGAAGCGTCATTAAAATATAGTCAATGGTATTTTGTACTGCTGTTTTTTATTTTTGTCTTATTTGTCTCTTTATTGTGGGATAAATTCTCTCCTAGCAAAAAATTTATTATGCCTTCAAGAGCTATGGAGAATACTCTATTTCTTGGTGATATGTTTATCGCAAATAAAGAGTCAGAGGTCAATAGAAATGATGTTGTAGTATTTCGTTATCCACTTAATCCTCAAACTACTTATGTCAAAAGGGTAGTTGCTAAAGGTGGAGATGAGGTTATATATATAGATGGTGAACTGTTGATTCATTTTAGTGAAGGAGATGAATATATCACTAAAAATTACAATCAAAAGTTTATAAAAAAATATAGAGATAAACTATGGGTGAAAAATCCATACATGATAAACAATAAAAATATAAACTACTCTAAAGATAAAAATAGAGAGAGCCTATTTCAAATACTTCTTAAAAATTATATGTATGGAGACAGCAAAGGGATGCAACCTATTTATATAGAGGATAAAAATCTAAAAACTTATCAACTAAAAGATAAAAAAATAAATGCCTTTTATATCAAAGTAAAAGATGGTAGCTATTTTATGGTTGGAGATAATAGAGAAGATTCAAATGATAGCAGATTTTGGGGAGTTGTAGATAAAAAGTATATTTTTGGTGTTGTAAAAGTTGTCTATTTGAACTTTAAAATTTTAAGTCGTATTGGTACAAAGATAGAATAAAACTAAGCTCCTCTAAAATAGAGGAGTCAAGTAACACCAAGAGAAAAAGCTCACTTAATCCATTAGCGTGTATAATATATTAATGTTTAAATCAAGGATTTCTAGTGCCCTACATACTAAAGAGATATGCGGTAACAGCAGGTGAAAAAGTAGAAGATTTTTTAGTTAAAGAGGTAGGGTTAGCTAAGACGTTGGCTCTTAAACTTTTACGAAACTCTCGAATTGTGGATCACAAGGGGCGACGTTTAAAGCAGGGGAACCTTTTAAAATCAGGTCATATAGAGGTTTTGGTCTTTGAGTCCATCACCAAAGGGTTAAAGCCCCTTTTTCAGACAGAGCATTTTGCCCTTTTTGATAAGCCCTCAGGTCTGATGGTGCATCCTACGATTCGTTCTAGGGAGTATACCCTTTTAGATGAGATACGCCATCAGTTTGGCGAGGAGGCTCAGCTGGTACACCGTATCGATGCCGAGACCTCGGGGATTGTACTGGTCTCTAAAAATGGTTATGCTGGGTATTTGCTTAAAGAGATGTTTGTAAAAAAAGCATACAACAAAAAATACAGAGCCCTAGTAGAGGGGGAGTTAAGTGATGAGGTACTTATTGATAAAGGCATAAAACCTTCTAGCGGGATAATTAAGCTAAAGATGCAAACGTCTAAAGAGGGGAAAGCCTCAACCACCCTTGTTCGACCTCTACATTATGACAACATCAACAATCAAACCCTAGTCGAAGCGATCCCCTATACAGGACGACAGCATCAAATACGGGTACATCTAGCGTCAATAGGGCATCGGATTGTCGGTGATCCTATTTATGGTGTTGATGAGCTGTTTGTTGATCGGTTTTTAAATCATCAAGTCAGCAAGCAAGAACGTCTTGATGTAACGGGTGCATCGAGGCTTATGTTGCATGCTTACTATCTGGAATTTACGTTTTTAAACCGAAGGTACTGCTTTGTCTCTAAGCAGGATTTTTAACCAGTTATAGAAAAAAATACCATATTCCTAAAGAGAATGCCAATACCAAAGCAATAATTCCTTGCAGACGTAAATTACCTATATCTGCAGCAATGGCAAACATTGCACCCATTAGAAGCGAAGCAATAACAATAAGTACGATTGCCCCTAGAATAAAATCTATCATTTTTTACCTTTCATCTTTTGAGAGATTAGATTAGCTTTCCATCTCTTGCTAATGTCCATGCTGAATGGTGTTGCGTAAATCCAATTTTTGGATAATACTCTTTTGCATCGGGTGCTGACAAAAGTATAATTTTACATTTGTCATTTAATTGTTCTTGAATTTTTGAAATAAGTTGTTTTCCAATACCTTTTTTTTGGTATTTTGTATCTACTGCCAAATCAGATAAGTAGCAACAGTAATTAAAGTCTGTTACAGCCCTTGCAATGCCTATAAGTTTGTTATCTATTAAAGCGGTTACTATTAAATTTGAGTTTTCAATCATACCTTTAATGGTAGCAATATCATCAATAGGTCTTCTTTCACCTAAAGTTGAATTTTTTAAAACTTCAATGAATTCTTTAGGTGTGATAGTAGGATTTAATTTATATTCTATGTTCAAGTGGTGTTCCTTGTATATAACGTTAGACAATTATTCGTTTATTAACTCTAAACTTTTGTTTATACTCTCTTGTAAAAATTTATATAAATCATCTTTATTATTTATAGCTTTTAAATACTCATCTTTACTTTCATTTTTGATTAATGGTGGAACTATATTATTTTGTATAGCTTGATATGCCATTAAAAGTCTTCCAACTCTACCATTGCCATCTGCAAATGGATGTATTCTTTCAAATAAAATATGAAATTCTGCTATATTTTCCAAACTCATATCATTACTTTTAAACCGATACAAAAGGTTTTCTATATCATTTGAAATCATGTGTGGTAGGGATAGTTTTATATCCACACCTTTAATATATCTTTCATCTAATCTATAAGTTCCGATAGGTTTAGAAACATAATTTGGAGCTACTTTTAGAGCATCTTCAAACATAATGGTATGTATATCTTTTATAAAACTACTATCTATAATATTATTTGGATTAGTAGCTTCACGAACTATCACATCATAAGCTTTTGCAAATCCTAATATTACAAGTTGATCTGCTAGTGGTTTATGTCCTGCTGTATGACCTAACTCTAATAATTCTTTTGTTTCTCCAAAAGATAAAGTCGTCCCTTCTATCGCATTTGAGTGATGTGTGATGGAGATACGAAGCTGTCTAAAAAGTTCTTCTCTTTGTTTTAGTGTTAGTTTATACACTATCTTTCCTTTACATATTTAGCTAAATTAGCTCCTTTTGTTATCTCTGTTACATATGTTTCACTAATATTTGCATCTTTTACAATATCCTTAATAGAATATTTATTTTCTTTTATAATATTACCATATTTAATACCAAATAAATGTATCATTGTAACTTTTTCACCTTTTTTAGCTTCATTATACATTTTATTTAAAATCAGTTCTAATTTTTGTTGTGTCATTTTTTTCCTTTAATATAGGGCAATAGAGGACAAGTCTCTATGTTCATTTTTGAATCAATATTCCAATCTATTTGGGCTGTATAGAATTACAGTAAAATTATAAGTCGATGATCTATATGATAGTCACCTAAAAACATCTGCTATAATAACTACAAAAAATAGAGGCATTCCATGAGTATCATTTTTACAAAAATAATAAGCCAAGAACTCTCAGCCCATATTGTTTGGGAAGATAGTGAGGTGATGGATGTCCTATAGAGAACTCTTTAGCACCATTGCTATTGTTTTAACTCTCTACTCTTTTTACCCCTATGTTCGCTCCATTCAAAAAGGAGAGACCAAGCCTCACTACTTTTCGTGGGTAATTTGGGGCTTGACTACCACACTTTCGTCGTTTACCGAGTTAGCAGACCATGGAGGAGTTGGAGCCTATTCGGTTTTGATATCGGGTATTTTATGTTTTTATGTTGCATGGTTGGCATACATCCAGAAACGAGACTACAACATAGCACGAAGTGATTGGGTGGTTTTTTATGTGGCACTTAGCTCTTTGGTGGTTTGGTATCTAACAGATAATCCATTGTGGGCAGCAATTATTTTGACCGTGGTAGATGCTTTTGGGTTTATTCCAACTTTTAAAAAAGCCTACTACTATCCATGGGAGGAGAGCCTAACCTTTTATGCAATTATTACGGTTCGAAATTTTTTCTCGATTGTTGCGATGGAGAACTATACAACCACTACCACACTATTTTTATGGGTTATTAATATTTTAGGTATTCTTTTAATGCTCTTTATTTGGTGGAGACGTAGGTGCCTGATGGATACGGGTATAGAATAGTTCTGGTAAAGAGTTGATGGTACTTTTTATACTCAAAGATATAATTTTTAACTCGCAGTTTAGTTTAAAATAGCTTCTAAATTTCTCTTGAATTTCCAAAATTTTCTTAAAATTTCTATTGTTTAGGGAAAAATGATTTATCTCTTATAGAGTATTTATCTTTTATACTTTTGATTGCGGTCATGTAGGGTTGGCTTTAGTCGACCAAAGATAAAAAGGAAATAAGAAATGCAAGAGACAGAGATATTAGAAAAAAGTTTAATTTTAGTTATAGAGTGGCTTGTTTTTGCTTATATGTCCTATAGAATAGGAGATAAACTTAATATAAAAAAATCATACCCTTGGTATGCTATACCTCTTTGGAATTTTTGGGTTTTGGGGAAATATAGTAAGATTAAACTCAAAGATTTCTATCTGTTATTAGTAATGTTTGGACTTTTATTTATATATTTAATCTTTCAATATATAAGTATATATGATGATTATAATAGTGCTATTTCTATTCTCAATGGAGTAGATGACGAAACTTCTCTTTTGATTACTAATAGACTTGCAGGAGAGTTTTTTTATACTTTTCTTGCCTTTGCTGTACTAATAATCAACTACGGTGTTATTGCAATTTTTTGGGGAGCAGTGGCTAGAAAAATGGGCAAAGAGTTTTGGGTTTATGTGTTGTTTAGTTTCGTCTCTATTTATCTTTCTCCTCTATTATTATCATTTGATAAACTAAATGGATGGATGACAGACTCCAATATGTTTAAGAGATAAAAAATGAGAAAAAACTATATATCAGCAGAAGCAAGAGTATCAACAGAGGCAACCCTTGAATATGGCGTTAGGATTTTAGGAAGAACAGAAGTACGAGAAAACTGTAAAATAAAATCTTTTACATCTATAAAGGAAGATAGTACCATTCATGTCCATACAACTATTGGCAAATACTGCTCCATTGGAAAAAAAGCAGAGATAGGAGTACCAAAGCACCCAATAAACTATCTTAGTAGTTCACAAGTTCAGTATTATGCAGAAAAAAAATATCCCGATTATAGTGAAAGTTTTAATCAAGTGCCATTTGAAATATACGAAAAAACAACCATAGGCAATGATGTATGGATAGGTTCATTAGCAGGTATAAAAACAGGTCTAACCATTGGTGATGGTGCAATTGTGGCAATGGGGGCAATAGTGACAAAAGATGTTCCACCCTACGCGATAGTTGCAGGTGTACCTGCCAAGATTATTCGTTATCGTTTTGATAAAAAGACCATAGAGAGGCTTGTGGAGTTGCAGTGGTGGGATTTGGATTACAGACTATTTAAAGATATAGCGTTTGATAATATAGATATAGCCATAGAGCAGTTGGAGATGTTAAAATGGAAATAGATAAATATCCTCTATTCTTTAAGGCTTACTTTGATGATTCTGCATTAGGTAAAGAGTTTTTCAAATCAAAAATATTTTATGTTAGAGAGGTAAATAATCTATGAACCAAAAACTAAAAAAACTAGAAGACCTAGCCCTAGACTACCTAAAAAAGAGACCTTTCCACAATCTCTTTATAACCTATGAGATAGATATAAAAGGCTCAAAGATAGGAGGAACTTGTTCTGATTTGACGCTAGAGTTCAAAGAGATTTTAGAACAAAATGGGTTTAAATCCACACTTCACTGCTCATTGGTGGATGGTGCAGAGATACATAAACTCTTAAAAGTTGAGATAGAGGGGAGATTCTATTTTATAGATGTTGGTTTTGGATGGCCTACTATCAAAGCTTTTCCTTTGGATGAGCCTATAGAATACTTCTGTTATGGTATTGGATTTCGGTCTATTCTCAAAGAGGAGTATATGGAGATTCAGGTCAAAAAAGATGGCAAAGAGTATGAGGAGTTTTTTATTATACCCTTTGCTTCAAAATCAGAAGAGGAGATTTTACAGAAGATAGAGAATAGGTTTTCAAATAAACCTGATTATCCTTTTGATGGTACTCTGCTCTACTCTTTTATTCATGAGGATGCTTTTTATTTTATTCGCGGGGATAAGAAGTTTGTTTATAGAGAGGAAAAAAATACAAAAAACAATATTTGAAACCAAACGACTAATAGCAATAACACTTGATTATAACAAAAAGGAAAAAAATGAAAAAAATACTACTATATCTATGGATTATAACCATAGTAGTAAATGGATTATTGGCTCAAGAGTTACGATATAAAAATAGAGATATGGTTTTGAGTCTTGTTGGAGATTGGAATTTTAAAAAAGAGGATTGGGAAAAAGTTGATAGTGTTTATAAAAAAGATAAAGAGATTGTTCTAAAAGCTATTAATCAATTTTTATGTATTATTTATGATATTGACCCCTCTTTACAACAAGATAAAGAGATTGTTTTAGCTTCATTGGAAAAGAGTGGGTGTGGAATTGAGTTTGCTGATAAAAATATGACTGATAATAAAGAGTTGATGTTAGGAGTTATTCATGAGAAACCAATAGCCTTTGATTTTATCTCTGATAGACTCAAAAAAGACAAAGATATAGTCTTAAAATATCTTGCTGTTGCTCCTTATAGAGGATACTATTTAGAGGATGTGATTGTCAATATTGACCCAAGTTTTTTAAAAGACAAAAAGTTTATCGAAGAAGCACTCAAAGAAGATATAGAACTGCTACCTTATGTGGATGAAAACATAACTAATGATAGTGCTTTTATTGAGTATTTGATTAAAAAAACAGGTCATGGATTTGCTTATGCCACAGAAGAGCAAAAAAATGATAGAAAATTAATTTTAGAAGCATTAAATCATTATAATTCTGATGCGTTAGAGTATGCAAATAGTAAAATTAAAAAAGATAAAGAGATTATTTTAAAAGCTGTCAAAAAAGATAGTAATGAACTTTTCTATGCTGATGAATCACTCAAATGTGATAGAGAATTTGCCAAAAAGCTTATAGATGCAAATGTTTATATTATAGATAATTTGTGTGATGAGTTACGAAACAATAAGAAGTTAATGCTCTATGCTCTTGATAAAAATGAACTTATCTTTAACTATATTGGTGATGAGCTAAAAAAAGATAAATCACTTATCCTACATATAGCCAAAGAGGATTCTGATGTTATTGAGGAGATGGATGAGTCACTGAAAAATGATAGAGAGTTTATAAAAGAGATAATCAAATTTAGACCTTGGAATGTAATTCAAAAATTAAATAAACAATTCTTGGATGATGATGAGATAGTGGCTTATCTTGCTCAATATGATTATGACGCATTAAAATATGCCTCTAAACGATTTGGTCAAGATAGAGCATTTGTCAAAAAGGTACTCAAAAAACAACCTTTTGCCATAGATTATATTGACCCAAAACTGCAAACTGACCCAACTATTTATTTGCCTGTTATTAAAGCTAGTGGTTATGGATTAGCCTATGCAACAGACAAAGAGAAAAATAATAAAGTCTTGGTTATGGAGGCTGTTACTCGTAACTCTAATGCTTTGGAGTTTGCTAGTCAAAAACTAAAAGATGATAAAGAGGTAGTTCTCATGGCTATTAGCAGTGGTTCATTTGGAGGAGAGTTGGAGTATGCATCTACACGACTCAAAAAAGATAAAGAGATAGTTTTAGAGGCAATTAAAAAAGATGGTACAGCATTTAAATATGCAGATAAATCACTCAAAGAGGATAGAGAGTTTGTTAAAAAAGCTGTGGGTATTTCTGCTGATGTACTGAAATATGGCTCTAAAAAGTTTTTAAAAGATAAGCAGACAGCTCTTTTGGCGATTGCCCAAGATGATGATATTTTTGAATATCTTGATAATTCTCTCAAAAAAGATAAAGAGTTTATCTTAGAAGCATTGAGAGTTGCAAATACTCACACAGGAGAGGATAGTGAAGATAGAGCGAAAAGTAAAATACTATCGGAAATCCTTGGTAATAGTGAATCTATATGGGAAAATATCGATAAAAATCTCACCAAAGATAAAGTGTTTATTACTCAAGCGATTGAAAAAACAGGATATGGTTTAGAGTATGCCACACCAGAGCAAAGAGCCAATAGAGCTTTGGTTTTAAATGCTATTAAACGCTACCCTTTAGCACTAAAATATGCTGATAAAAAACTAAAAGATGACAAAGTTTTAGTTCTTGAAGCAGTTAAAGGAGATGGGCGAGCATTAGAGTTTGCAAGTAATAGACTAAAAGATAATAAAAGTGTGCTTGAAAAGGCAATAGCTAATAGAGGAAGTGCAATATATTATGCAAGTAAGCGTTTAGAAGATGATGAAACTTTGATTATAAAAGCCCTTAGAAATAACCCTTCTCTTTATACATTTGAAGAGAGCGATAAAGATTTTGTTTTAAAACTTTTAAAAGCCGATATTGATGTCATAGACTCTTTTAACTTGGCTTTAAAAAATGATAAGCAGTTTATAGATAGATGTATCAACGAAACAGGTTATGGACTAGAGTATGCTACACCTGAGCAGAAAAAAGATAGAGCATTCATTTTAAAAGCTCTTGCTAAAAATTTTACAGCATTTTATGGAGTAGATAAAAGTCTGAAAAATAATAAAGAGCTACTCTTAACTGCTTTAGCCAACAAAAAGACTATCTCTTGTTGTGGTATGCGTTATGATAGTAGTTACCTATTTCGTTATCATGATTATTATTTTGGAAGAGAGCTTTATAATGACAAAGAGTTTATCAAAGAAGCACTAAAAATTCAGCCCAATATCTTTCCATATATTCGAGAGGATTTTAAAAAGGATAAAGAGATATTAGAAACTATAGAGGAGATAAAACACCCATTATGGAAAAAGATATTTACACCTCTAAATATATTACTTGTTTTTCTATTTGGGTATTGGTGGTATGAGGCTAAAAAGAGGAGGAAAAGTAAATGAACGTAAATTAGCTCTCATGAAAATATCATAGCAAGAGCTTTAAAAAAATATAAAGAGAGAATAGAACCTCTTAGAGGTACACCAATAGATGATAAAACTTGGCAAGAGGTAAAATTAAAACAGAAAAAGGAACTCAAAAGGGAATTCAAAGAGCCTAAAAGGAAATAGTATGGCAACCTATGGAGGAAGTATCGAAGAGGGGCGACAGTTTTATAATATGATTCGAGGAAAGTTCTATAACAACACTGTAGCCTATTTGGACAATTATGGTTATAGCATGGGAGCGGTACTTTTTTGTATGGCAAAAAAGAGAGTTATCTATTCATACTCAAACCTAATGTTTCATAACTATCAAATGATAAATGCAGGAAAAGGTGGAGAGATATTAGCAAGAGTCGAACATACAGATAAACTCAATACCAAATTTAGCTATGATATAGTTGTCAAGCAGGGATTTTTGAGTGAAGAGGAGTATCAAAAGCTACTTATTGGTCAAGATTTTTGGATGGATGCCAAAGAGCTTTGTAAAAGGGGTATAGCCACACATGTAATAATAGATGGTGATAAGGAGATAACCGCCAAAGAGTATTTAGAGACTCTTTGTAGAGATAAAGGATAAAAAATGTTTAAACTAAAGATAGATAATGAGATACATTTAGAACTTATACACCCATCTCATGCCAAAGAGGTATTTGAGATTGTTAATGGAAATAGAGAGCTATTTAGACAATGGTTTCTATGGGTTGATAGTATAAAAGAGGTAGAAGATGAGGAGAAATTTATAAAAAAATGCTTAGAGAGATATGCCAAAAGTGAGCTAATAAATTGTGCTATTTTTTATCAAGATAGATTGGTAGGTAGCTTAGAACTTATTATAAAAAAAGGGTACGGAACTAAACAAGGAGAGCTTGGATATTGGTTAGATTCTAAAGTTCAAGGAAAAGGGATTATGCACAAAGCTATTTCTAAAATGGTTGAGATTGGATTTGAGTTATATAATCTTGATAAGATTATGCTCAAGTGTGCAGTAGAAAATGAGAGAAGCTGTAATATAGCCAAAAAATTAAAAATGAGTCATGAGGGAAGACTTCGTGATGAGATTATGGTTAATGGTAAAGTAATGGATATAGATGTTTATGCTATTTTAAAAAAAGAGTATAGAAAATAAAAACTATGAACCAATTAAAAATATTTGCTGAAATAGGCTATGGAAACCCAAATTTTTTGAGTACCGAAATAGAAAAAGGAGAACAAGAAAAAAGGGTTTCACGATTTGTAATTCCTCCCAAAATTGAGGGAATTTACTTTCGTTTTTGGGTAGGTAAGAGGGTATTGGTACTCTCTACCAAAAATGGCTTTTCTTTGAAGAAAAAAGATAGAGTGAAGTTGAAGATTCTATTTGGTGTTGAGGGTAAAAAATGAGAAAAACGATATTAGAAACTAAACGATTAAAAATGGTAACTACCTTAGATAGCGATATACTATTTTTATACCATAAACTATTTGCAAATGATGAAGTATGCCGTTTTACTTTTGGAGAGAGGCTTTCATTAGAAGAATCAAAAGCTTTTATGAAAAAATATTTCAATTACAATGGTATTTTTGATTTCTCTCCAATTATAGAAAAATCAACCGATAAAGTTATTGGTTATGGAGGAATATTTCCTTTTGATTATTATAACAAAGATAATCAATATGAGTTTGGATATGCCTTTGAAAGGGATGTATGGGGATTGGGTTATGCTACTGAAATTGCTATAGGACAAATAGAGTTTATACAGAAGAATTTTCCAAACTCTAAGATTATGGCAACAGCTCATCCAAAAAATAGTGCTTCAAAAAGAGTTCTTGAAAAAGTTGGAATGGAACTGTTTGAACCATCTATAATAATGGGGAAAAGAGGCTTGAGAGATATTTATAGTCTTTAAATTTGCAATATTAAAAAGGAAAATAAAAAATGAAAAAAGAGAATGATTATTTTGTAGAAGAGTTATTAAAAGAGTTAGAAACAAAAGAGAATGTTTTAGCCAAAGCCTATCAGGCTCAAGTATTATCGGCTAAGGTTGGATTTGATTTTGATTCAATAGATAATGTATTTGATAAAGTAAAAGAGGAGTTTAATGAGATAGAAGAGGCTTTTAATCAGAGAGATAAAGATAGAGAACACTTTATCGAAGAGATTGGAGATGGCTTTTTTGCTTTGATTAATTTGGCTCGTTTTACAGGGGTGACACCTACTGAGTTAGTCTATACTACTACTAAAAAGTATCTTGGCAGAATGGCTTATATAGAAGATAAACTAAAAGAAGAAGGAGTAAGTTGGCAAGATAAAAGCTTACAAGAGCTAGAGAGATTGTGGGATGAGGCTAAAGAGAGAAAATTAAAAAAGAGAACCAAATGCTAGGACATAAACACATCTATACCACCCTAAAACATAAATATTTTTTTATGAAAAAAAATAAAGGATAAAAAATGCAAAAAAGTTTGATAGTGTTAGTTTTATTTTTCTTAATAGGATATTCAAGTAAAGCAGATAGTAAAATTGATAGAGTGGAGAAAGTAACTCAATCATCTTATCTATTTAGTACCGATAAAAATGGTCATGCTGGTTATGTATTTGACCACAATGATACCATTCGATACTATTATGATAAAGAAGGAAAAATTATTGAAAAGAGAATAAATGATGAAAAAATAAAAATCATTTATGATAATGATATTAATGTAACCAAAGATAGCATAAATGATATTAAATATTTAATATTATTTAGTGACTCATTAATTCTTCCTAAAGAGATTACTGTTGAATATCATGAAGAGTATGATAAGTTAGGTAGAAAGATATTTGCTTATATCTCTTTAAACGATGCAAAAAATAGAAGCATGACATATTTATATGATAAAGAGGGAAGACTATATGCTAAAACTGTTATCCACTACGGAGAAGGATTTATTAACTATACTGTTTATTATAAAAAAGATGGAACCATTGACCACATTAATGAAGAAAAATATAAAGCATTGAAAAAACGCCACAAAATATTAAACAAAATGAGTACTAAAATAGGTTTCAAAAAGGCATATAAGATTATGAATGAAAAGTTACGATACACACTTTTTTAGTTAATGCTTAAAAAGAATAAAAGGAAAAAAGATGAACCAAAACAAAACATTCAAAAGAGTCAACAAAAACGGCAAAAAATTTAATCTATTGACATTTCCAAATACCAACTTTTTTAAGTTTGAAATCGTTAATCTATATGGTTCAAATATAGAAAGAGTCATTCATGCCAAAACGGGAAAAAAACTCTATGGTATCTCTCATTTTATTGAGCATTTGGGATTTAAATCGCCAAAAGATTACACCACCGAAGAGCTAATGGATATTGGCAAAAATGAGGGAACATTCAATGCCTCAACGGGTGCTGATAGAATAAATTATTGGTTTCAAACCACGATGGATAATATCGATTTAGCCATAAATTTTGTCTCTAATGTGGCTTTAAATGATTTAACCAAAATCAATCCAGAGGAGTTTAAAACAGAAAAAGATGTGGTCTATAACGAAGCCAAAAAGGCATGGGACAATCATCAATCTATGTTCTATCGAAATGCCAAAACCAGACTGCTTGGTAATCATAGAGAAGACAACAATATCGGTGTGCCTGAAACCATCGATACTTTTACATTAGAAGATGCAATGGCTGTTAAAAATATATTTTTAAACAACCATCAAAATCTCTACAATATCACTTATGACAACACGCTAATTTCTGAAGATGAAGTAATAGAGAAGATAGAAAAAGCGTTAGCAAGATTTGAAGTAAACTCTACACCAACGTTTGATATTGGTGATGAGGAGTATAGAGCAGGACTGAAATACCCAACCAACAAAGAGCTAAAAATAGAGAGCGAAGCCAAACAAGCCATGACAAGTATCTTTATAGATGGGATTGAACATACCATGGTAGCTGATGCCTCATTACACTATTTGGGTAGATTGGCTCCAGAGACTTCACTAAATGAATTGATTAGAGAAAAAAATGGATTGACCTATCATGTCTATTTTCATCAAACACCTATAGCTTATAAATCTTATATCAATTTTGCTTGTGATGTAACAGCAGGAAATGAGAAGAAGTTATTGGAATTATTTAGAGAATCGATTAATCTATCAGCCGATAATTTTGATAGAGAAAAGTATGAAAAGTTTATCAAAACAATGAAACTCAAAAGAACCATGGCAAACCTCAATATGGTAGCTCATAATATCTGGTTTAATTACAACTATAGAGCCTCTAATGAGCTTGATGAATTGAGCGAGATTTTAGCCAATAATATAGAAGATGGATATGCGTATATCAACAGAGAGATTATAACTTATGAAGCGATGAATAACTCTATTCAAAAGATTAGAGATTTGGTTAATGGTGATGCCTTTGCTAAGGTTACTTCATATTAGAGAAAATTTAGTTTTAGAGTGGCTTTTCTTGCTTATATCTCCTATAGAATAGGAGATAAACTTAATATAAAAAAATCATAGGGACTGTAAAAAATTCAGAGAATATTACAATGTTGGAAAAAATAAATAGTTAAAAGAGTTCAAGTCTAAATTTTTACTAAAAAAAGTTTTTTATCAAAGGGATTTTGAGAGAAAATTTTTTGAAAATGCCTAAAAATAGTACTTTAGAGATGGGTATAAAAAGTTTTCAAAAGTTTTAAAAAGTTCTATTGAAAAACTTTGTTATATGGTTTAGACTTCTATTATCACTTAAAAAAAGGATAACAAGATGAGACGATATAAGTTTTTGATTTTGATCTGGATGTTGCTATTAGGTTTGAGTCCACTCAAAGGAGAGGTGAACATTAACAGTTACATGGAGACGAAAGCAGTTCATAGTTTTAACGCTTTGGAGATTAGAAAAAAGGGAAGTGCAGCTTCCAAAGCAATAGGTGCTTTTATAAGTAGCACCATTGCAGGTATTCACAACCCAATACTAAAAAAGGTTGTGGAGTTTTTGATTTATGGGTTTTTATTGGTTGTTGTTCTATTGTTTGATAACAAGGATGAGTAGAATTATATTGGGAACATGATTGGCATAAGATTCTGTTTTGTGACAAATAGATAATATTTATGGTTGTAGGTGTTGATTTGAAGTATTAAATATGACTATATCAAAAAAAGGAAAAAAATATGCAAAAAGAATACACAGAAGAGTTTAAAGAAAATATTTTAAAAAAGTTAGAAAATGGAGAAAAAATTTCACATATTTCCAAAGAGTGTAGTATTCCTAAAAAAATATTGAATATATGGCAAGAAGAGTTGGATAAGAGAGTGAGAGCATCTCTAATAACTTGTAATAAAAAGTATAAAACATACAAAGCTCACAGTGAAAAAGGAAAAGGAACACCTTATGATTCCAAGATAGGAGGTATCCCTTATATTGATGAGACCAAAGGTTGGAAAGTTTGCCCTAACTGTTCTGCCTCTATGGTTTTAGCTCTGCAACTTAATATCAAAACACTACCTGAAACGCCCAAAGGATTAGAGAAGTGGGATTTTATTCAAGTCTATACTTGTATGAATCCAAAAGGGATAAAAGAGTGTTTTCAGATAAAAGGATATTTTTGTAATGAGTGTGAAGAGATGGTTAGTTTTAATCGCTCTTTTCAAATTGAACTTGTTCAAAAAAAAGGTAATGCTCTTGAGTTAGAAATACCTATATGGTTTGCTGAATATGGACTTGAATACAATAAAGAGTATAAAGAGAAATTACACGCCTATGGTTCTGAAAAAGTTATTGTCTCATGGGGGCAAAAAGAAGAGATTTCATGTGTTGATGGTTACTATTCTTGGTGGAGTATTCACTCTAATGACTATTATAGTTCAAAAAAATTAGATGTATGTACTACTAGAGAACATACTGATTTATTTGGATTAATCTCTACAAATGAGTTAGAGAATAGAGCATTAAATGTTGTTGATACTTACCCTTATTGTATCTGTTGTTCAAAACCAATGATTCTACTCTATCAATTTGTTTGGACAAGAGAGGAGTTTGGTCTGCATAGTGAAATTATAGAAGAGTGGTATGAAAATGTTTATGCTCTCTTTTATTGCCCAGAGCATCCTGAACTGATGTCTTGTCAGTGGGTTAGTGTTTATAAATAAAAATAGTTTAATTAGGATTGAATATAAAGATATAAAAAATGAAAAAAATAACAAATGATATTTGGCAATACAAAGAGTTTATGCGTGAATATACTAAAGATGATTTTAAATATGCAGATGAGAGTCTAAAAAAAGATAAAGCATTTATTTCTAAACTTATTCAGAAAGATTATGAAGCATTTGAATATATAGATGAGAATTTGAAAAAGGACAAAGCGTTTATTTTAGAACTTTTAAAAAATGATACTAATTATACATATCATACAAAGCCTTTTATACTTAATAATATGAGTGAGACTTTAAAAACGGATAATTTATTTCTTGAAGAGATTATTGAATTAGGTATGTATTACTTTGTTTATGACTTAAAAAAAAGTGATAAATTTCTACTTTTTCTTATTAAAAAATATGGCTATGGATTGGAGTATGCAACTGACGAGCAACAAGCAGATAGAAAGTTGGTACTTCAAGCTGTTAAACTAAATGTTAATGCTTTGGATTATGTTAGTGATGAGTTAAAAGAAGATAACGATTTTATTTTGTCTTTAATTAAAGAAACAGGTGCAGGATTACAATATGCAACAAGAATGCAAAAAGCCAATAAAGAGTTGGTACTTCAAGCAATAAAGCATAATCCTCATGCACTAGGAGATGCTCATGCTGTTTTGAGAAGAAAAAAAGAGGTAGTATTAGAAGCTATTAAAATAGACCCATTAACTTTAAGTTATGCACATAAAAGTTTACAAAAGGATAAATCTTTTATTGAAGAGGTTGAGAAGATAACCAAAAAAAAATTTGTATTAGTTGATTCAAATCTATTATCACCCAAAGAAGCAACTCGTATTGATTTGGTTTATAAAGGATTATATGAATTTCCTAGTTTTATACGAGAATTTAAACAATTAAAGGTCTTAAATCTATCAGATAATAATATCATTACTCTACCTGATTGGATAGGAGAGTTGGACTCTTTGGAGACTCTGATTTTAGATAAAAATCCATTAACCTCTCTGCCCAAATCTCTAACCAAACTAAAAAAATTACGAACACTCCATATATTGGAAAATTATATTGAAGAGTGTTCTAAAAATATCATTGATTTTTTAAATGGGCTTTTGGAGTTTAAAACATCATCAAAGAGGAAAATATTAGAATTAGAAGAGAGAGCATTAAGAGATGCTTATGCTAATGATGAGATTTATCTTTATGAAGTTGCTACTGAAAAGATGAAGAGGATTAGATTTTCATCAGGTCATTTATTATCTGTCCTAGAGACTATTAAACTTACAGATGATAAGAAAATCAAACATGTATTGGTTGCGTATAAAGATGAGATATGTATATTAGAAATTCAAAGAGATAATATCTATAATTTACTTCAAATAGAGTGTTATGAAGCACAACAAGAGGCTTATCAACAAGTAAAAACACTACTACATAAAAAAAATGTAAAGCTACCTCTACAGATTGATAAACAAAAAGAGATTGATGGATACAAAGATATAACATTGACTCTATTTGATAATAGTTCTGTAGTATGTCATTATAATCCTAAGTTTCACTACTATGAGAGTGAAAAGCCAATAGAAAAACAGGAGCTATTAACAGCTTTGCATAATACGATTTTTAAACTTTATGAGTATGCAGATTATGAAGATGAGGATTATTTAAAAGAGCAAGATAAAAAATACAAAGAGATGAAAGATATTTTATATCAAATAGATAAAGAACATATATATCTGCTTTTTTGGTTATTGGAATTGGATGATTTTGAATATACAAAAGAGGTTTCTGAATGGATTTCTGTTGAAGATACAATTACAGGTACAGTTTTGGAGTGTATCAATAAGTTAGATAAGACAGGAGAGTTAATCTATACCATTGCCAAAGCATCAGGTCAATATCAGTCACGAGCTATAGATTATCTTATTGATAGAAAAGAGATGAACTATCTAAAAGAGCTGATGCCACTTATTGGTTCAACTGAAGACAGTAGGATTGCTCGTTCTCTTATTGATTTTTTTGTAGAGAATGGTATAGTTGAGGTATTAGATACAATTAAAAAGATGGAAAAGAGTATTTATCATGGTATAGATATGTTACTCGTTCGTGCTAAATTACAAGATAAAACAGCTTTAAAAGGGTTAATTGAACATCAACACACTCCATGGGAATATAAACATAAAAAAATAGTAATAGCATTAGATAAACTTATTAATCATATAGGAGTCAAAGAGGTTTTGATGCAACTCTCTAAAAAAAAGTATAAAACAAAGACTACAAAAGAGCAGTACAAAGAGCTATTTCAAGGTTCAAAAAATGCCAATATACGCTATTGGGCATTAAAACGCTATTATGAAAAGTATAAAGATTTGGAATTTTTGATGGAGGCGTTTAAAGATAGTGATTGGTATATCAAAGATTATGTTGCCAAAGAGCTTATAGCATCCAAAAAAGATATAAACGAGAGATTAAAACGCTCAGTAGTAGATAACTTATATAGCGATAAATCAAAATATTGGTTAATCTATACTCTTATGAAACGAGGAGAAGATGTAAACGATTTAATTAAAAGAGTTTCAAATATAAAAATAGAACTTCCCTCTTTTATTAGTCAAAAGCTACGAGAATCTATCGTAAAGTATTGGTACAAAGATGCTTGTGATAAAAGTGATATTCGTTGGACTATAGAGGGAATAGAGCTTGAAAATAGAGAGAATAGTTATGACTATATAAAAGAGGTGGAAAGGCTTAAAAAGATACTTGTAAAGTATGATTATAAAATTGAAAAGGCTGAACATTATTGGGAGACGATGCAATTAGGTAGAGATACTTTTTATACTTTATGGATTAAATCTCAAAATCAACCAGATGGAGGAGATTTAGAAAATGGTTGTGGAGTGATAGAGTATGATGTTATCCATATTAGTAAAATAGATAATTTTGCTTATTATTCTCCTCGAATAAACTCTTATTATAAAGGTGAAGATAGAGGTTCTTCTAGTTCAGAGATTAATGAAGAAACAGAGAAACAATATAAAGAAATGATAGAAGAGGCAGGATTTAATTATATAACTAATGAGGAGGATATGTTTGTTTTTCCTCGTCTCAATATATATTTTTTTGGAGATAGAGAGCCATTGAGGGTTCATGATTTGTTGTTTTATTGGCAGAATTAAAAATGGAAGAAATGAAACTAAATAATATATCAGATGAATCTTTATCAACAGATAATATCGTGAAACAAATTAGAAAGCAACTATTAGAGTGCCATGAGCATATAAATAATATAGACCCATCAAAATTTTTTTATATTAGAGAGGCAAATACATAATGAACCAAAAACTAAAAAAACTAGAAGACCTAACTCTAGAATATCTAAAAAAAAGACCCTTCCACAATCTCTTTATAACCTATGAGTTAGATATAAAAGGCTCAAAGATAGGAGGAACTTGTTCTGATTTGACACTAGAGTTCAAAGGTATTTTAGAACAAAATGAGTTTAAATCCACACTTCACTGCTCGTTGGTGGATGGTGCAGAGATACATAAACTCTTAAAGGTTGAGATAGAGGGGCGATTCTATTTTATAGATGTTGGTTTTGGATGGCCTACTATCAAAGCTTTTCCTTTGGATGAGCCTATAGAGTATTTCTGTTATGGTATTGGATTTCGGTCTATTCTCAAAGAGGAGTTTATGGAGATTCAGGTCAAAAAAGATGGCAAAGAGTATGAGGAGTTTTTTATTATCCCCTTTGCTTCAAAATCCGAAGAGGAGATTTTACAGAAGATAGAGAATAGATTTTCAAATAAACCTGATTATCCTTTTGATGGTACTCTGCTCTACTCTTTTATTCATGAAGATGCTTTTTATTTTATTCGTGGGAATAAGAAGTTTATTTATAGAGAAGACACTAAAAATAAAAGGAGATAAAAAATGTTAGAGACAGAAATATTAGAAAAAAGTTTAATTTTAGTTATAGAGTGGCTTTTTTTTGCTTATATGTCATATAGAATAGGAAATAAGCTTATCATTATAAAAGAGATTTTTAAATGGATATGAAAAATTTTAGAAAAAAAGTAAGAGATTACTATAAACCTTATTATGAAAATGGAGATGAAGCCCACCTGATAGAACATGCCGATAGTGTATGCGATTTGGCTCTATCTATCAATAAAGAGTGTGATGAGAAACTTATAATTTTAGCTTCTTATATGCACGATATGTTTAATACAATCAACCGAGCTAAACATAATGAGTTGGCTTATGAGTATGCTTTAAAAGCAGATGATAAATTTCTCAAAGAACTTACTAAAAAAGAGTTGCAAAAAGTAGCTCACGCTCTCTTGGAACATAGAGCAAGTTTTAAAGGGGATTTTTACTCTCCTCTCTCTGAAATTATTAGTTCAGCTGATAGAGAATTGCCAAATTTGGAACTTATAGTTATTCGTTGTATAAAATTTAATAACAATATAGAAAGTGTCCATAAACACATTAAAGAGAAATATGGAACAAATGGTTATGCAAACTATCCAAAACTATATAGGAAAATTTTTGATAAAGAGTTAAATATTTTTAAAAAAGAGATAGATAACTTAAGTATAGAGAAGATTTTGGAATTTTGGGAAAATAGAAAACTTTGATATAGTTATAAACAAAATTAAAAAAAGGAAAATTATGAAAAATAAAAAAGATGGATTGCTCTATTGCTAAGTTTACAAATGGGCTTGGGACATTTCTATATTGGAAAATATAAAAAAGCTTTTCTTTTTGCTTTGTTTCCATTTGTTATCTATTTTGTAATGTTTTCCCTTCCCTCGTCCCCAAACACAGTTTGGGGACGAGGGAAATCTATTTAATGAGCCAGTTATATCTACTAAACAGCTCAAAATATGATACGATTATAAAACTAATTGGCTCAATATTAAGGAAAAGTGATGAATGATATACAAAAATGGATATGGCAACACCCACACTATCCCAATTTTTCATTTGATAGAGAAGTGTTATCTACAAGTTTAAGTAAAGTAGCAAGGATCAATGGCAAACTTGAAGGAATATTAACCCTTGTTGGAGATAAAAATATCGATTTTTTTGAAACCGAAGCATCTATAGAGGAGATTGTAGCCTCTTCCAAAATAGAGGGTGAAGTTCTCAATAGAGATAGTGTTCGCTCCTCTATCCTCAAAAGAGTAGGAAAAGAAGAGGGCAAAGATAGCTCTACAAAACATACTGATGGATTGGTAGAGATGTTCTTAGACAGTAGCACCAACCATAGCCCAATGAGTATAGAGAGACTGCATGGATGGCACAATACACTTTTTCCTACAGGATATAGTGGACTTTATAAAATTAAAGTTGCCTCTTTTAGGCAAGAGGAGATGAGCGTAGTTTCATACAAAGGAAATAGAGAGATTGTTCACTATATTGCTGTTCCTGCTAAAGAGATAAACAGGCAGATAGATAGCTTTTTAGATTATATCAACCACACAAAAGAAGACCCATATATCAAAGCCTCTATAGCTCATTTTTGGTTTGTAACGATTCACCCCTATGATGATGGAAATGGCAGAATTGCAAGAGCCTTAGCCAATTTTGTTCTCTCAAAAGAGCTTAAAGCAATGCATCATTACTACTCTATCTCTACAGCTATTGCCAAAGATAAAAAGAGATACTATGAACTATTAGAAAAGAGTCAAAACCTCTTTTATAATCGCTTATATGATTTAACAGATTGGGTACTTTGGCATACCGATATGATAAATAGTGCAATAGCAGAGTCACTCAAGCAAGTTCAAATAGTAGTTGATAAAGCTATTTTTTGGGAGAGAGCAAGAGAGTTTGTGCTCAATGAGAGACAACTAAAAGTGCTTAATAGACTCCTCGAAGTTGGTAAAGATGGTTTTGAGGGGGGATTAAGTACCAAAAAGTATAGAGCCATTGCCAAAACTTCAATTGCTACAGCCAAAAGAGATATTGCTGATTTGTTGGATAAAAAACTTTTGATGCAAGTTAAAGGAACACAGGGGCGAAATGTAAAGTATGAGCTTTTACTCTACTAAGAGAGACCATCAAACGGTTTTTCCCTCGTCCCCAAACTGTGTTTGGGGATGCATACGAGAGTAACAATTAAAACAAAACAAGCTATAATCTAAAATGGGCAGAAGTAGATATAAAATATATGAACCAACACATCCACATTTTGTAACTTGTACTATACTAAATTGGATACCAATATTTACAAGACAAGAGACAACACAGATTATTTTTGATAGCCTAAATTATCTAAAAAAGAGTGATAATCTAAATCTCTATGCTTATGTAATATTGGAAAATCATCTACACATGATTATCAATAGTAATAACCTATCTCAAACCATGCAAAAATTTAAAAGACATACTTCAAAAGAGATTCTTGGATTACTACAGAGACAAAGAGTTGAAACTATACTAAAACAGCTAAAATTTTATAAAAAAGCTCATAAAACTCAAAGCACTTATCAACTATGGCAAGAGGGATTTCAACCAAAACTAATACAGAGTGAAAAGATGTTTATTGATAGAGTTAACTATATTCATTATAATCCTGTTAAACGAGGATATGTAGATGAGGCGAAACATTGGCGATATAGTAGTGCTAGGGATTATGAGGGAGAGAGAGGGTTGATTGATATTGAGAGGGTTTGGTTTGTTTAGTTCTCGTATGCATCCCCAAACACAGTTTGGGGACGAGGAATATCTCTTGGTTAATTACACAAAAAAATAATATTAAGGAAAAAAATGGTTATATTTATACATGGATTTGGTAGTTCAGGATTAGCAGGAAAGGCAACAGCGTTTAGAGCTTATTTTAAAGAGAAAAATATTCCATATATTGCTCCATCATTGTCGTTTATTCCTAAGTTGGCAATCTCCACACTTGAGGAGTTAATAGATAGTTATGATGATGTTCATCTTATAGGCTCCTCTTTGGGAGGGTACTATGCACTCTATTTATCACAAAAATATGATCTCAAAACAGTTCTGATTAACCCCTCTCTTCATCCCGATAAGACCTTGAATTCCTATACAAAAGAGCCAGCTATGGCATACTACGATGGAAGCTCTTTCTCTTGGCGACCCTCTCATGTGCAGAGTTTAGAAGCCTACAAGCTAAGCAAAGATCAGATCAAAAGTGAAAACTACTTTTTATTACTTCAAAAAGGTGATGATGTTTTAGACTATCAAGAAGCACTATGTATGCTACCAAAAGTGAAGACCATATTAGAGGAGGGCGGAAGCCACTCTTTTGATGGGATAGAACGGCACTTTGATGAGATTGTAGATTTTTTTACTTCTTAATGATGCTGTTTTTTTAGCATATTCTCATCCATAAGAGCATTTTTGTTAAAATAAAAGAATTAGTTTTGATTATAAAGTATTTTTTAATCAAAATAAACAAAATCTCTTAGGATGTACCAATGAAAAAAACACTCTTAACCTCACTTTGCCTTGCTTCTATTCTCTATGCTACTGAGCTAGATGACCTTACACAAACTTATAAAAATAATTGGTATGACAGAGCAAAAGATGCGTGGAATCTTGAAAATACTGACAATAAGTATGAGTTTGACTACTATACTTATCATTTTCCACAAGATGCTGATTTAAATGCGGGAAACCCCTCGGATGGACCCCTCTCTCCTGAAAAATGGATGAGTTTAGCAGGGGTGGGTATGACCAAAAAGATAGCTCTAGGAGATGAGAGCAGTATCTATCAGTATGATGATGACCTCATTAAAGAGTGGAAAGATAAAGGTTTTAGAGCAGGTAGAATTCATCTTGATTTTAGTGCTTTGGCTGATTGGGAGAAAGACCCTACTGGTTTGACTCCTAAAGAGAGTCAAATGGAAGAGCTCAAAAAACTTTGTCAACGCTTTGTAGACAACAATATCCCTGTAGTGATTGCGATACGCAGTCATGATGATATTATTAACGATATGCCAAACCATCGCGAGGAGACTTTTTACTACATCATTGAGTGGTGGAGACAGATTGCTGAGTATCTAAAAGATATGAGCCACTTGGTTGCGTTTGAGAACTTTGTGGAGTATCATGGTTTTCAAGATATAGAGATTGAATCAAAGTTTAGTCAATATGTTGAGAACAACGAGAGCCGTTATCCCGACTATGTCAACTACCGAGGGCGAAGTTTTGATAACTATGTCAGAGAGATGGGATACAACAACCTTATGGCTGAGATTTCAAAAGTGGTTCGTGTGACCAACCCCGATAGAATCTTCTTGTTTAAACCTGATGGTATTGGTCGTGGGGGCATGGCAGATATTGCCCCTTGGCGATGGGGAACCGAGGGTGACCCACTTCAAATCAATAACCAAGACACCCCGTATTGGCTTATCTCCGTAGGTGGAAGTGCCAACCTCAAAAAAGAGTACATTCAAGCACTTCGAGAGAACAATGAGACCAAAAAAGAGGAGCTTTTGGCTGAGGCAAGTATTAGCAGTTGGGGACCTGCTGTAAATTTCTATAATGGTACCAAGCTTCCTACATGGATTAGTCTTTTTGGTATCAAGTATGACCCAGAAGATGAGGTCTATAATGGTGTGCCACCAACACAAGAGGAGATTGAGCAGTATCTTCAATGGTATCTAACATCTACGCAGACTTTGGCAACCAAAACCTATGGTAAACGGGTAAGAATTCCTACAGGCTTCCAGCAATCTTGGTGGCTTTGGGATTTTGCAAACCATACTTGGAATGAAGATAACTTGGGCTATGTCAATACCCTGAGTACTTATGCCTTTGGCAAAGGGGTGAAAAACCACGCCTTCCCTCCAAAGTTTATTGAAGAGAACCTTACTAGAGAAGATGCAGCACTTAACAAAGATTACCGTGCTACTTTGCTAGGTAGTTGTGCTTATGATGCAGGGGATAAGGTAACCTTTGAGAAGGTCTCAGGAAAAGAGTGGCTCATTGTTGAACCCGATGGTAAACTACGAGGAGTTCCAACCGAGGTAGCAACCGATACCTTTACCATTCGAGCGGTTAATGATACAGGTTCTGATACGGTAACGTTAACCATTAATGTCGTTGGAGAGGTTGAGGTCAAAGTGACCCCAAGTGATGACAGCTATGTACAAAAGAATCGAGCCGATAGTAATTATGGAACCAGTTCAACCATGACACTTAAAAATAGTGAAAGTGCCTTTGCTAGAGAGGGCCTCTTGCAGTTTGACCTCTCTGATATTGGTGATATCAACAGTGCCACACTTCAACTTACTTCTAAAAACTTTGAAGGCAATATTACACTATGGAGCATAGATAGTAGTTGGGATGAGTCAACGGTTACATGGAATACACTTCCAGCGACAACTCAAGAGATAGCAACTTTTAGCATCAGTAGTGAAGAGACAACACAAGTAGATATTAGTAATTTTGTTGTTCCTCATGAAGCTAATAGTTTTCTAATAACCACCAATAGCGATGATACAGGTTCTCTCTATACCAAAGAGAGTGATTATACTCCTGAGCTTATCTTAAAGGTGGAGAAGTAAAACGCTTTTAAAAAAAAGCGTTAGAGTAGGATCTTCTCTTAGGGGTTTTGGGGGAGTGTTGGAAGGATATCTTGATTGCGTTTGGCTTTGAATTCGGCGAGGGTACTATCAAAGCTATCCGAGGTCTTGAGTCGAAAATCATGATCATCTTTAATATGAATGGCATCGAGCAGTAGGTGTACCTCTTGGGGTTTAAGGGGCTCTCTTGACATGATGCCATATACCAACAGGTCACGCAGTTCGATGTAGAGCTCTTTGCCAATAATGCTTACTTTAAAAATATCATCTTGGAGATTTTGATTGTAGATCTTAATGAGGCTATCTTCTAGAATCAGTAGGGTTTGGTTTTTGTTTTTGTAGACCGTACCCAACGAGCATCCTGTTGAGTATTGTGCAATAAGCTGATTGTTTTGGATCTTAATAGGAACCGTGTGGTAGTAGGAGTTGTCAGCTTTACTGCTGTATGAGTAGCAAAACCATTTGCCGTTGAGTTGACACGACTCCTCCAGAAACGCATGGAGTGTGGTACTCTCTTGATTGATACGCTCATAGGTCTCATAGAGCTGATTGATGGTATTGTAGTGTTTAGTGACAAAGGTTTTATCTTCGATTCCTTCGCCCATGCGGTAGAGTGCAAAGTTGGTATCAATGGTAATAAAAAACTCAGAATAGATAGAGGGGTTCTCTTTGAGGAGTTGAATCGTAACACCACGGCGTTCGAGTCTCTGAAGCTGTTTGAGCAGTTGGTTATCAAGCAGTTTGCGATCTTCGATTACCAAAAGATATCGCAGGTGGATCCGCTGAAGGTCGATAAACTCCTCTTGGTAGTTGATAATTTTGAGAAAAAAAGGAATCGATGCGGGGGTAAGGGTATAGAGGATAATCACCCCACGCTCTTGTTGGTTCTCTTCTAGAAAAAACTCTAGAGAGTAGGTTTTTAATTTGCGTTGCGTTGAGATAAAAAAGTCAAAGTGTTGTGCCGATTTTTTGAGTACATGGAGGTAGGCTTTGAACTCTTTAATAATAATATTATGGTAGTCTCGATTATTCACATGGGTATTTTCATAATGAGCAAAGAGATCATCTCCTATGGTATGGAGCTTTTCGTAAAAGTTATGAAAGAGATAATCTTCGGCTAGATTGCAGTTTTTTGGAAAGCCCGTGGCAATAAGTAGGTTGGATTCATTTAGTTTATGTTGATATTTCTCTAGCTCTTGAGCAGTGAGTTGATTGGAACTAAAGAGTGCAAGGTAGACCTTGGGTTGTCTTGTGGCATAATCTTTGCACTGTCCTGTTCCGTAAACTTTAACATCTTCCAAAAAAATATTGGCACTGTTGTCAACAATATAGGTCATGTGGTCAAAGTCATTTCGTGCAAAGAGGTAGAGCATATTTTGGTACTCAAAAAGCTCACCTTTGTAGGTCATTTCATTGGTGAGTAGAGAAGATTTTAGATGCACATAAGAGGGGTTTTGAGGATCAGGATAGGTAATATGGTAGTGGTCGACCGAACGCTCGTTAATATTGTAGTAGTAGATGTACTTTAGGCGTGTTCCCTGTTTTTGGAGGGAGTCTCTTACTTCGATATAGTCATCGACCCGATTTCGAAACCGCTCAATGCTCCAGAGTTGGAAGGAGTCTCGATTAAAGAGTAGCTCACCATTGGGATATTTGTATTCTGAAATTTTGAAATTAGAGAGATTAAATCCATGGGGTTTTTTGATCTCTCCTTTAAGCCAATTATCGATGGTCTTTCGACGGCTATGACGGTTGGAGAGACCATTCTGTTTGGATAGATAGTTAATAAGTTTCTCTTTGTCTTTTTGAAATAAAACTTCATAAATATAGTTAATTTTCAATCCAAAATCCCGCCACTCCCCATTGGGTTGGTAGGCTGTTGCTCTTTTTTTCAAATGGATTTCCTTTTTGTTTTATTCAAAATTTCCATGTAATTTCCAGAAGTTTCCTCTATATTGGCAAAATTCTAATTTAATTTTATTAATAAGTAGTTAATCAATCGATAAAGTTGGATATTTAAGGGAAAGATGCTTTATGGACTTTTGAGAAAAGGTTTGGTTATGCTTGTGGGTGGAGCTTTATGCTTCTTGTCCAAAATATCCAAATGGGACAATTTATAATTTAAAAAATTAACCAAAAAGGGGTAACTCATGAAACATTATATTATTGGTGATATTCACGGTGAGTATCAGATGCTAGAAGCATTGGTAGCAAAACTTCCCTCTAAGGCAAGACTGATCTTTGTTGGGGATCTGATTAATCGAGGTTCTCAGAGTAAAGAGGTGGTCTCCTTTGTTAAAAATCATGCCTTTGGCGTGGTTCGTGGCAATCATGAAGAGTATCTACTTAAGTATGGAACCCTCTTGTTAGAAGCACTAGAGCTTGCTTCAAGATCTAAGTGTAGCGTGATTTGGCCATATAAAGCGATCTCGAGTACACTACGTTCTTATGGGCTTTTGATGCCACACTCTAATAGGGTAATTCCCAATCTCCAAGGGATCAAATCACTCAAAGCCGATATGGCATGGATGGCATCGCTTCCTCTCTATCTTGAGTTAGGACAACCCAAAGGGTATCCTTTGCCTGTTGTGGTGAGTCATGGCAGTATCGATAAGTATTGGTTTTTCAAAGACACCTTTCCCGACTACTTTGCCTATCATGTGCTCAACAACCGCAGTGACCCTTCGGTAAGTGCACCCATTTTTAATATCTATGGACATGAGAGTTATGATCGGGTGCGTTGTGAGAAGAACTTTGTTTCACTTGATACAGGTTGTGGTAAAGATAGGCAGGGAAAACTGAGTGCATATTGTCTCGAGACTAAGGAGGTAGTTGATGTAAAAAAGTCAGAGATTCAGGAGGTATGGGTGGCATAGCCTAAAGCTAGGTTAAATTGTTATTTAATAACAGTTTACTTTTTCAAGTTATAATCGAAAAGCTCAAAAAAGGGAAAAGCAGAAATGGGAAAATTAATTAACAACACCAAAAGTGAAGTCTGGATGGATTTCGATATCAAGATGAACTATCTTTTGGTACATCTATTTGATGGAAATGAAGATAAACTGATCAGTTATTTCTCGGATAAAGGGGGAAACTACAATCATGCTAACCGTAAGAAGACCATTAAAAATTGGCTGAATGGAGAGAGCAAAAAACCCAATGGATTTGATATCAATCGATTTAAAATTGGTGAAATTCTTTTCAATGATGCACCACTTGTTAATAATAAGTCCTTTCGCTTGCTCTCTTTTGAGAAGTTTAAAGATCGTATCGATAGCTACTTAACCCATCGGGAGGTTCAGCGTTATATCAAAAAGATCTACTTTTTTGATACCCATCGAGAGGTGGGTAAAGTGGTGGCATTTGAGGTCAACTTTCCCGATAAAAACCAAGAGGATCGTATAGAGTTAACTTATGCCAATATTCGTTATCTTGGTCGGATTGAGAGTTTTAATAACATCACCTATATACGGGTTAAAAATGAGTATGACTACATGAGTTTTGTCTTTAAGATCTCTGCCAATACTGCTGAGCGTGTCAAGATTTTTGGTGTTGGGCAGTCGGTTGATGACATGACAGGTCGCCCTAAAGCCTTTAGTGTGCTCTTGAGCTCTTATCCCCTTAGTGAGGAAGAACAAGAACTCTATGCACACAAACTCAATCACTCTAATATGCTCTTTGCTGAGGAGTTTGAATCTTCTGTTCAGCGAAAAGAGGAGTTTTTTTTAGAGAATTTTGCCCAAAAGATCGAGACGCTCGGAATGGATCTGCATCATTACGGGATTAAAGAGTCTTTTTCTAGAGATCTCTATTTGGATATTGTGCTTAAAGAGTATCAAAGCTATATAAAGTTTCTGCGTAAAGCACGCAAACATACCAAATACTTTATTTCAAGTAAACGGGAGTCCGATCTTTTATCGATGAAGGGGATCTACCAAGGAGAGAAGATCTCGGTGAGTATTGTCTACTTTTTGACCATGGAGAATCTCTTTTTATTGGATGAGAAAAATCCCATTGTTGTACATCAGATGGGACTGGTCAAAGAGGGAAAGATTGATCTAGAGTATATCTTTGTGGTGCCTGATATTATGTTGCTTAGTGATCGTATTCTTGAGAAGATTGAAGAGATGCAACGTATTGGAATTGCCATACGCATGAGTGATGTTACCACCATTGGCTACTCCAAACTCTTGTTGATTGAGGGGATGGATTTTGCACTCTTTCGGGTCAAAGATCTTGTGGGTGATCCTACCCATGTAACACAATATCCTCAAACCATTGAGAAGCTTCGTATTGAGCGGGAGATTCTACGGCGTGATTCTTATACTTTAGAGCAGTTTATGAAACGTTATAACCCACTAACTGGGCGTTGGTACTTTTATGCTTATGGGAGTGCATTGAGCCATGAGGATTGTCATGAGATTGTACTGGATGTTCACAATAATCATGTTCGAGGTCTCTTCTCTTCGGGGGTTCATTTTGGTACCATTCATAAGGGTAAGGATCAGATTATCTTTATTTTTGATAACTCAATCATTAAGGTCTTTACCCCCAATATTAATGGTACCATCTTTAGGGTGAGCAGTATAGGACGTGATATCTATATTAACCATGCGGATCTATTGGTTTTTGGGCTCTTCTCAAAGCAACAACTTACTAAAGATGAAGCACTCTCACTGCTTTCAGAGATTCATATGAAAGAGGAGGTGGATTATCGCCTGAAGGTCTCAGACAGTTTTCCTCGTCGTTTGGCAGAGTTTAAAGAACGGAGTTTATCGTAATGTCGGGTTTGCTTAATCGGGTAGAGGTGGAGCTTTTTGAGTCACTCTTTTTTGATCCTACTGTGGAGCGGTCGACCCTTTTAGATATGTTGGAGATGATCTATGATCTTATTGAGCCCGAGTTGCATAGCATTGCAGATGGCTACAAAGGCTTTCTTAATGGATTGATTAAGAAAAAAGAGAAAAAACAGGCGAGGATTATTCTTTCGATTAAGTCTTTAGCTTCACTCCAATCTAAAGTAATAGATCGAAAAAAAAACCTCTCTAGAATCAAGGATCTGGTACGTGCAACAATCCTTTTGGGTGATGATGAGGCGGTTGCTAAACTCTATAAAGATATTGTACGCAAAAAAAAAGAGGTGATCCGTTATGCTCAAAAAGAGCGGGGAGGGGATTCGCTTTTTGGTTATTATGGATCGTACCATATTATCTTTTACTATCGAGGGTTGCATGTAGAGTTACAACTGATGACACGTAAACTCTGGAGCTATAAAGCCGTGGCACATGAGCTCTATGAAAAGTATCGAGATCAGCAAAGCCCAAATATGGATAAGTTCGATTACCATACCTGCAAGATGCTCTTTGCCCGAGGGAATCAGCCCAAACATCACTACAAACGTAAAGAGGTGCGTCGAAACTATAAGCAATTGGGACGATACTTTTAAGTGGAGCTAGAAGATTTGGGTATTAAATTTCTATCTTTTTGGGAAATTTGATTTATGGTTTATAGATGTTGGTTGAGTTACAATATCAAAATCAAACCAAGGAGCAGTTATGTACAATCAAGACAATCTAAATAGGGCATGGTTTATGGCATCTCAAGCTCATAAAGATCAGATCTATCCTAGAGGAGCACTTCCGTATATCACACATGTCGGAGAGGTAATGATGGAGGTGATGTCGGTAGCATCCGAGTTAAAAAATCCTGAGTTGGCACTCTTGTGTGCCATTTTGCACGATACATTAGAGGATACGACGCTCTCTTATGAGGTGTTGCTACAGACCTTTGGTCAGGCGGTGGCACAGGGGGTATTGGCACTGAGTAAAGAGCACTCTCTGTCCACAAAACAGGCACGAATGGAGGATTCTCTAACCCGCATTCATTCTCAACCCCATGAGATCTGGGTGGTAAAGCTTGCCGATAGAATTGCCAATCTTGGTGAGCCCCCACATCACTGGAGTCTACAGAAGCGTCAAGCCTATCAAGAAGAGGCGAGACTGATCCTTGCGTCATTAAGAGATGCCAATGCAACCTTGGCATTACGTTTGTCAAAAAAAATTGAAGCGTATGGTCGTTACTGTTGTGAAGATTGAGAAGATTTGGGTGCGATGTGCTATAATGATGTTTATAAATATTGAAAAATAATTGTAGGAGTTAAACCATGAGGCTGATTTTTGGTATTATCATCGCATTGATTTTGATTGCAACGGGCTATTTTGTCTTGGCATACGATCTTAAAGGGTACATGTTGGGGGCATTTGGCATTCTCTTGGGGGCTTTTTTGTACTACAGCAGTGCGGCCACAAGCTCTTCGGAGGCGATTGAGTATACCAATCCTCATGATGGTGCAACCGATATGATCTTTGATACGATACGAACCTTAATGTTGGTTTTTATCTTGGGGTTTATCTCTAGCAAGATCTTAGATATTGCCATGGCAGGACAGTTTAATGTCTATATGTTCGAGATCTGGGCACTCTTTTTGCTCTTTACCTATATCTCTTTTTGGGAACTTAAACATACCGTACACCATGTACTCAAAGCGATGTTTATGCTCGAAGCTCCCAAAAAGTTTATCTAGGGAGACGTTTGGCGATCTCTTGGTCATGCTGATGGAAGATGGCAATAATCTCATCAAACATCTTCTGGCTCTCGTTAAAGAGTTGCATGGCATTCTCTTCGATGGTTTGAATCTTGATCGCCTCTTTTTGGGCAAGATACTCCATCTCTTTTTGGTAGCGTTGGGGGTTGCTCTCTTTCCAACGTTCTAGGTTTTTTCGGGCATTATCAAAATATTGGTAGATCTCATTTTTGTCATTGGCAAGCTCCTCTTCGCGGTCGAGTGAGATCTTGTTCAGTTTATCAACCGCCTCTTTTTCGATGGCATAGATCTCATCTAAATAGCTACTGTAGAGATTTTTCTGTTCAATATCTTGATCGAGGTGCATCTTTTTTTTGAGAAGCTCTCGTTGATGTTCGAGACGCTCATCATAGATATCAATCATCTTTTTGCGTAGTTTGGTGCTGGTCTTGACGTAGATATTAAACATATCCTCTGGAGCCTGTTTCTGCTCGACTAAGTTGCCCATGCCATAATCCTTTGTATTGTTTTTTAATATTTAAATTAATTATATTCTAACTTCGATTAATTCCGTGTAAACTAGGCATGTTAAATTTATGCTAAAATGCCCCTCATGAAAAAACTCTTAATCTTTTTTGCCCTCTTGTCTCTATTGTTTGCGGATATCTTCCCTTTTGAGACCATCCAAAAGGCAAACCGTGCCTACCAAAATGGTGCGTATCTACAGAGTGCACGGCTCTTTGGTCAGTTGGATAGCAATCAAACCATACAGGCGTTCAATATGGGAAACGCGTACTATAAAGCCAAGCAGTATACCAAGGCGATTGATGCCTATAATCATGCTAAAGGGGTTGATGAGGTGATGCGTCTGTATAATTTGGGGAATTGTTATTTTAAACAGGGAAATCTTGATCAGGCGATTGCACACTATACGCAAGCATTAGCACTACGCCAAGATCCAGATGTGGCATACAATCTTGAGTTAGCAAAGCGACAAAAAGAGCGACAAAAAAAACAAAAACCAAAGCAAAAAGAGCCTAAAAAGAGGAAAAAAAATACGAAGCCCAAAAAGCCTCCTACTCCTCCTAAAAAACCAACCGCTCCCCAAAAGCCACGTTCAGACCAAAACAAAAGTCCAAACCGAAAACTAAGTCCCCAAGAGCAACTGAGCCAAAAGGAGTTAAAACAGTTGATGAAAAAGCTACGCCAACAAAAAATGCCCACCATGATCTATCAGATTACCCCTTACAAAGGAGCACCAACCAATGAAAACCCTTGGTAGTTGTTTAACTCTTTTGATGCTTCTATGGGGTGTTGTACTTGAAGCAAGTTCGATTAAGGCAACAGTGGATAAGCGAGAGATTCTTAAAGGAGAGTCGGTACATCTAACCATTACTGTCGAGGGAGAGGAGTACGAGAAGATGCCTGATATCCCTTCTATTGCAGGTTTTCCTGTACTTCGGATAGAGCGATCGCACCACTCTCGTTTTACTTCACGTAATGGACGTAGTGTAATGATTCTTACCGAATCATTAGGATTGGAGTTTCAACCAACACACGATGTTACCATTCCTGTATTTTCTTTAAAGATTGATGGCAAGCACTACGCAACGCAACCCATCTCAATTAAGATGGTGGAACATCGTGCACAAAAGCATGAACGGTTTGTTTTGGAGGTGGTACCACATAAGAAGGAGATCCATTTAGAGGAGCCACTGCTTGTGGATCTGATCTATCGTGCACAGACGGGAGTGGAGGTGATGCAGCTAAAGCTCAAGGAGCCTGAGTTTAAAGATTTTTTTCTCTATCCCATAGGCAGAGAGCAGACCAAGCTGGAAAAGGGCTACACCATTCATCAGCGAACGTTCTGGTTGTTGCCTAAAAAGCAGGGGAGTTTAGCACTCTCTTCTTTAAGTCTTAAGGTGGCGGAGCGAAATCTTTCGGGGGTTCCCATCTGGCATGAGATTAAATCCAAACCTGTTACCATTAAGGTTAAGCCACTCGATCAGAGTTATGATCTGGTGGGAAATTATCAAGTTAATACCCACCTAGATCAAACAGAGACCAAGCCTAATCAGCCAGTGCATTTTAGTATCGAGATTCAAGGGGTGGGGAGTCTTGAATCTTTTAAGGATATTACTTATCAAATCGATGGGGTGACGGTCTATGAGGATGATGCCAATGTGAGTTATTCGATCGTGAGTGGAGAGCTCTTTAGCCACTATATCAAACATTATGTTTTTATTGCCCAGAAGGATTTTGAGATTCCCGATATCGAACTAAAGGGGTTTGATTATCATCAAGCTCATCGCTATCAACAAACAGTTAAAGGTGGTAGGGTCTTAGTCGACAAGTCAGAGGTGATTGCTAAAGCAGAAGAGAATCAAACCCTACAGAGAGCCCCTTTAAAAACAGATGATTTAAATAACTATATTGGCACGAGCAAGGAGCTCTTAATCCATCGGGGAGGGTGCAGTAAAACGGTACAGCTCTGGGCATCACTCTGGTGGTTATGGCTATTGATGGCATTTATTTTTGGAATCTTATTAACCCTTTTGGCTCCTTTTGTACCCTCAATTTGGAGACAACTCAAAGTTAAACTCTATCCAAAAGTAAGTGATGAACCACTTTTTGAGGAGGGGTTAAAGGTACTCTATCCCTATATGAGTAGCAACAAAGAGGTGGAAGAGATGGTACGAACGCTCTATGCCCATCGAGAGAATCGAGTGATAAAGGTGGATAAAGCCAAACTAAAAAGAATGTTAAACTATTTTAAAAATCAGGAGAGGCTTTTATGAGTATTTATTATCTCTATAGTCCAGAGGGAGAAGAGCGATTTCATCAGGCATCTGTTTATCTTGCCACGCAAGGGGTTGAGTTTAAGGCGTTAAAGTTAACGCAACTGGATCAATTAAGCCCATCTGAGGGGAGCCATTTACTGGTTTCGGCTTCTATTTATGGGATTAAACAGGTGTTGCACTATGCCGAGGTACATGGGATGAGTGTGGGGATTGTCCCCTTAGCAAACCAGCGGGAGCTTATGGATACATTTGCACTAGGAGAGAAGTTAGAAGCGAGTATTGATCTGGCACTTCAACCTTCGGAGAAAAAGATCGATCTGCTCTATTGTGATGCAGAATTGGTGCTTCAAGAGGTCATTATTGGTCATGTTCCTCCACTAGATAACTTCTCCTCTTCTCTAGAACGAAAAGGGGTTTTTCAACGTTTAAGATCTTTTGTTCATCTAATTAAGCGGATGAAACGTTTACGACATCAGCGTTTTGTAATTCGTACTGCCAAAGAGAAGCTTTTGCGTTTTTGTGCGGTTGGGGCGGTTGGGGTTGAGTATAACAATCAAACCTTTGCCTCTAAGTTGATCTCGGAACATCTAAAATATAACGATGGTCGGCTTAGCTTAGTCATTTTGTCTCCGCGATCGATACTCAACTATATGGGCTATATTTTTCAGACACATATTCTTAATCAGACCCCCAAAAAGCTTCCCTCTTCGGTTGGGTATATTCATAGTAAATCGCTTGAGGTCGAAGCGGAGGATCGGCAACTTCCTGTGACCATCGATGGTGATCGATCGCTTCAGACCCCTATACGTCTAGAGACCCATGAGCGTGCTTTGGCACTGAGTGTCGGAGAGCCATTTTGGGAGCGGTGTATTCCTTCGGCAGAGAGTAAAGAGAGTGTAAAGGTGGCACACCTCCCTGCGGATGATGAGGTCTCTGCCTATTTGAGTCGGCGTATTCCACTCTTTACGCACGCCTCTCATGAGCGATTCTCTGCACTCTTTAGTAATCTTCGAGAAGAGAGTAGTTTGAGTGTTCCTTTTGTGGTACTGTTGATTCTTGCGACCATGATCGCACTTTTAGGGCTCTATATTAACTCTGCTTCAGTGATTATTGGAGCGATGTTGTTGGCACCACTAATGCAACCCATTGTGGGTGTGAGTATGGGGTTACTGCGTCAAGATAGTGCACTCTTTTTTAGTGGGCTTAGGAGTATCAGTGTGGGGGTTTTATTGGTGATGGTTGCGTCTGTGGTGTTGGCATGGATACTGCCCATTGAGCCATTGACTCCCGAGATGAAGGGGCGACTCTCTCCTACTATTTTGGATCTTTTTGTTGCCATTATCTCTGGAGTGGCGGCTGCGTATGCCAAGAGTAATGAGAAGATTGTAGGCTCACTTGCAGGGGTCTCGATTGCTGTGGCACTGGTACCCCCTCTTGTTGTTTCTGGAATTGGATTGGGATGGGGTGCATGGGAGATGTTTGGTTTGGCACTTTTGCTCTTTATTACCAACCTTGTGGGGATTATTTTAGCAGCGGCTTTGACCTTTTTGGTCTTGGGGTTCTCTCCGATTCATGTGGCTAAAAAAGGGATATTTTATGCGTTGTTGTCTGTAGGAGTGGTCTCTGTTCCGTTGGGGATCTCTTTTGCACATATGCGTCATAATATTGAGGTTCAGCAGGTCTTGAGTGATTTTCATACCACATTAGGAGATAAGCAGATTTATCTACGGAATATTCTTTTTCAGGGACAAGAGGTACGGTGTGAAGTGGTCGCTTCGGATATTCTCTCTAAAGAGGAGAAGGAGATTCTTAAGCAACGTATTGCTAAGAGGGTCGGAGAGGAGATCCAACTCTTGGTCTCCTTCTGGTATGCACTTTAGCGGATAAAGCGTTTTTGGTGCTGATCATATTGGTAGATATCATCACCAAAGATGAGTCGGTTATCTTTATCTACCCATGTGGTAAGGTAGACCAGATTAATGGGGATATCATGAACAAGGTCAAGCTCCTGTTTTTGTCGACTCTTAAGAATACGTTTAACCTCACTGGCACGAATTTGTGGTTCATTTTTAGCAAGGCTTCCAAGTAGAGAGAAGGGCTTGTCTAGACGGATACACCCATGCGAGAAGGCACGCTTATTCTTTTTAAATAGGTAGCGTGTTGGGGTATCGTGTAGATAGACTGAAAACTTATTGGGAAATTTAAATTTGATACGTCCTAGTGCATTGTCTTTTCCTGGTGGTTGCATAATACGGTAGGGAAACTTGCTTCCCTCTTGGAGGTATTGTGCCCAGTTAATACTTTTAGGAGAGATAATAGAGGAGTTCTCTTCCCATGTTTTGTGGATCTCTAGATGGTGCTTTTTTAGATAGTTGGGATCTTTAAGTACCGAGGGGATGACCTCTTTTCTAATAATACTATCGGGAATCTTCCAGTAGGGGTTGAGGGTGATATACGAGAGTGTATCACTAAAGATCGGGCTAGGGTGTTTGGGGTCTCCTACAATGACACGGTGGCGTTTGGTTTCACGTCCATATTCGTAGAGGTGCAACATATATTCGGGAATATTGACCACCAGATAGCGGGGATCTTTGTCGTTGCGTGGAATCCATTTGATGCGATCAATATTGAGTAGAAGCTGATGAATTTTTTGTGTGACACTGATATTGAGTAGTCGACGTGTTCCTGAGCCGACGATTCCATCAGCCAAGACCTGATGGCGAAGTTGAAAGCGTTTAACAGCTTTTTCTAGAGCAGTATCGAAGTATTGGCTTTGAGTGGCTTTGCCTCGATAGTCTCCTGAGAGTGTAAGACGTTGGCGAAGGAGGGGAACAATTTTACTAGATTGCCCTTTTTTTAATGTTTTAAAGTAGGGCAGTTCACCCCATCCCCCTCGCCACTTGATCTTGTAGAGACCATAAAGTTTATTGATGAGTGCTTGATAGTGATACCCTTTGGGGGTTATCTCTTTAAGGGTCTGAGGGATGTTCTCTTTAGAGAGTAGTCTAAGAAGATCAAATTTGTAGGGGTATCGTACCCAGACACCATGAACACCTTTTTTCTCTTGCTCTTCTAGATAGTTATCAAAAGCCTTCCAATCAATCTCTCCCAAAATGGTGTGTTGTAAAAAATTGATATAGAGGGTGGTCAGTTGTAGTTCAAGTTCGACCAATCCTCTTGCATCGTGATGACGTGAGAGATCCTGTTTGATAATACGGGCTTTTCGATGGATGGCTCCTCTTGGATCGAGGGTTACATCTCGTAAAATAGATGAGAGCAAGCTGTTGACTTTACCTCCTTTAATTCCTTGGTCTGTAAGCCAAAGAGGTTGGTTGTCGCGTTGCTGATAGAGATTGGTGAGGGTGGTTTGATGTTTGAGTAGTTGAGGATCATGTTGAAGAAGATCCCGATCAATATAGATGGGGAACCTCCCTATACCCCACGCATCAGTGGGTAGGGTAATGAGTGTAATACCCAAGACCCATACCATTAAAAAAGCGTTTATTCTTCTCATGTTTTTCTCCTTTCTATATAAGAAAGTATACTGAAATAGAATTAAAAAAAATGATTTATTGTTCTTTTAGTTCACTTCTACTTCACAATTAGTGGTACTCTAAGTAGGTGTGAGGTGGTTGAAAATAGTTGAAAAATGTGGCATATTTCCCAATATGAGGATGTAAAAGTTCAGAGAGATTGAGACCAATACCCACATAGACGGTGCGTTCTCGACCCTCTAGTGGTAGTGAGTCATGATTAAAGTGTCGGCTATAGTATCCGAGGTGAAGCTCTAGATACTTAAGTGGGGTATCTTGAAGAGATTCAAATCCTGAAGCCTTAATTGCCATAAGGTGTTTCATCCGCTCATAATCGGTGGTAAAGTCGGTCTGGTTCTCAAATCCTGTATCCTTAAAAGGGTCATACTCAAAGCGGAAATCGATTTTGGATGCAAGTGATGGATAGAGGTAAAGAAGGTAACCTGAGGCAACCCCAAAAGAGTCGGCAATTAGGTCATTAACAGCAAAGCCATGTTCGCTATAGCCATCTCCTACTTCAATAAGCAGTCCCGAGATCATAAGTGAGGTCATGGAGCCATAGAGTGCGGCATCTTCTCGATCGTAACCCCATGAAGCGTAGATGGGTGACATTAGGCGGGTCATGAGATAGTTGGTATAGAAGTGTCCTAGTTTGTCGGATCCTCCATTGGAGGTATCTTTTTGGAACCACCCCTCATCATCGGTATGGAACGATTCTGTTCCATAACCCCATTGAGAGAAGCCCCACGCAATGACTCCTGTGGCAACCCCTGCGTTGGTTAGGAGTAGTTTATCCTCTTTAGGCAGATTACTCCAGAACTCTTCAATAGTATTTGACTCTTGGGCAGGGGAATGCAAAAGTAAAAGGGGAAGAATCATTAAAATACGAAACAACAAAATAGAAGATCCCTTATTATAGTATATCGTGAAGAGTATTGGCTTTGAGCATCCACGCATGAAGCTCTTCCCATCGCTCTTCTTGGAGAAGTGTTTGGCAGTAGTGCATCTCTTTGTTGAAACTCTCTATAGACTCTAGAAGATTCTCTTTGTTTTGTCGAAAGATATCCTCCCACATATTAGGAGAGCTTTTGGCAATACGGCTCATGCTTTTAAATCCACCACCTGCAAGAGCAACAATATTTTGAGCATCCTCTTGTTCTAATACCGAGTTGGCAATGGCGTAGCTGACCGCGTGGGGCATGTGTGAGATAAAGGCAGCATGACGGTCATGCTCTTTGGCATCCATAAAAACTACTTTGGCATGGAGATCTTCAAAAAGTTTGAGTGCTATGTCCCGTTGAAGTTCACCACTCTTTTCTGGGTTACAGATCACCATGGTTTTATTTTCGTAGAGTCCTTCCACCGCAGCAGTTGGACCAAATTTTTCGGTTCCTGTCATGGGGTGTGCGGTGACAAAGTTATGTCGAATTAAAGGAGGGATATTCTCATCAATTTTGGCTTTACTGCTTCCAAGATCAATAATGGTGGTTGAGTTTGGAAGATCCTGAAGTTGTTGGGCAGTCTTAATAATAGCATCCACAGGGATAGCGAGAATAATAACATCGCAAGATTTTATCTGTTCAAAATCTTCCGAGATCTCATCGACCAAGTTTAAAAGTAGTGCCTCTTTTTGATGTGAGGGGTTGTGATCGTAGCCGATAATATGATATTTGTTGCCAAACTTCTTTAGTGCCAAGCCTAAAGATCCACCCATTAATCCTAAACCAACAATTCCAATATTCATCAATTCTTCCTTATTTAAGAAGCGGATTATACCACTTTTTTAGTGAAAAGTAGATACACTAATGCGATTTAAAATGAACAAAGATAAAGACTTAAGGAATTATTAAATATATGAAAAGAATTCTACCTCTCTCCGTAACGCTAAGCTCCCTTCTCTTGTCGCAAAGTATCACCTCTATAGAGTATAAAGGTCTACTCCACTTATCAGAAGATGTGGCAACTGAGATATCAGGGATTCGAGTCGGAGATGAATTTGATATCAATGCCATCGATCAGTCCATTAAAAAGTTTTATAAGCAGGGTTATTTTTCAGATATTGTTGTCTCTATGAGTGATGCAGGTGGTTTGGTTTATGAGTTCAAGGAGAAGTCTGTAATCTCAAAGTTGGAGATGAATGGATATAGCTCTGATGATGAGGAGGAGGGGCTCTTTATTGAAATAGGCTTAAAAAAGGGAGATCTTTATGATCTTGAAAAGGTTGAAAAAGCCAAGAAAAAACTGATTAAAAAAATAGAGTCAGAAGGCTATTACGATACGGTAGTTGAGGTGACTGCCGAGCCCAAAGAGGACAGTATTGCCTTGATCTTTGATGTCAATAAGGGAGAGAAGATCTATATTAAGCATCTCGATTTTGTGGGAGCAAAAAAGATCGATAAGGATGAGTTAGAAAATGCCTTATCCAATCAAGAAGAGGATATTTTAGGTTGGTTGCCTGGATTACATAGTGGGGTTGCTCACATGGATCAGTTAGAGTATGATGCTTATCGTGCTAAAGATGTGTATATGAAAAATGGTTATCTTGATGCTACCGTGAGTGAACCACTTATGAGGGTAGATGGAGGATCATATCTAGCAGATCTAACCTATCAGATTCATGAAGGGGATCAGTACCGTGTCAAAAGTGTTGAGATACTAGGGCTTGTTGATGGGGTAAATGAAGAGGAGATCCATGATGAGTTACGGCTTTTAAAAGGAAAAGTATTCAATATTGAAAAGCTCAGAAAAGATATCAGTTATATTCAAGAGCAGGTAGCAAACTTGGGTTATGCCTATGCACGTGTTCGTCCGAACTTTAAGAAAAATCAAGATGGTACCGTGGATATCCAATATTTGGTACAGCCTGGAAATAAAGTCTGGATTAACGATGTTATTATCTCAGGAAACTATACCACCAAAGATAGAGTAATTCGTCGAGATGTCTTTTTAGCACCTGGAGATATGTTTAGCTTAAGTGAGCTCAAAGAGAGTAAGAGTGCCTTGGGTCGTCGAGGTTTCTTTGAGAAGGTTGATATCGAACAGCAACGTGTTGATGCAAGCCACATGAATCTGTTGGTCAAAGTCAAAGAGACCGCAACAGGAAGTATTCAAGCAGGTGGTGGATATGGGTCGTATCAAGGAGCCATGCTTAATGCCTCGCTTTCAGATCGAAATATTTTTGGTTCAGGAATCAATGCAGGGATTTCAGTTGACTACTCTAAAATCTCGTTAAACTACTCTCTTTCGATCAATAACCCACGAATTTGGGACAGTGAGTACAGCTTTGGGATGAGTGTTTATAAGAGTGAGTATGAGTATACTACCTATACACACGATACCTTTGGAGCAGGGGCAAATGTAGGAAAGCAGTTTACCCATAATTTGTATGGTTATCTTGGCTATAACTACAGTGATAATCAGATTGATGTCAATGAGACCTATGATAATACAGGACAGTTTCATACCGTTTTTGATAGCGAGGATTTAAGTTATTCTAAGAGTACTTTCTCTGTGGGGTTAACCTATGACTCGACTGATGACTATTTTGTTCCTCGTAGAGGGATGATTTTAGGTGGTTCAGTTGCCTATTCTGGTGTTGGTGGAACTGAGCAATTTATTGCTACCTCAGCGAAGTTTGGACTCTATAAAGGGCTTGAAGACTATATCGATTATGACTTGATTTTACGCTATAAGGTACGTGCGAATATGCTAACCGATGAGGGGCATATCTCTGGACCAGAGAAGCTCTTCTTAGGAGGGGTTTCGAGTGTACGTGGGTATGAGCCTTACAGTATCGCACCTGCTATTGATTCGGTTGATGAGAATGGTACAATGATTCGAACCTATATTGGAGGGATGAAGAGTCTAGTCAATACGGTTGAAGCGAGTATTCCACTCTCTGAAGCTGCCAAGATGCGATTGGCACTCTTTTTTGATTATGGTATGATTGGAGAGGATCGTTTTGATGAGATTAAAAAGAGTGGATATGGACTCTCTTTGGAGTGGTTCTCTCCCATGGGACCTATTAACTTGATCTTCTCTCGAGCAAGAAATCCAGATGATATGGATCGAACATCAAGCTTTGAGTTTACTATGGGAAGAAAGTTCTAACCCTAGTTACTCACTAATCGTTATGAAATGGTTAGGATAAAAAAGGGGTACTCATCTCTAGAGTACCCTTGTAGAGAGAAGTGCGGAGTAATTGTTGATTACTCAGCTTCGATTTTCATACCAACAGTTGAGTCTTTAACCTCACTCTTATTAACAATATTAAGATTAACATTTTTGTTGGCTTGTACTTTTGAGTCTTTGGCTTTGATGGACATACCGATTGTAGAACCTTCAACTTGACTTTTATTGACAATATTTAAGTTAACGTTTTTATTGGCTTGTACTTTGGAACCATCTGCCATAGCGAGTGTTGAACCTAAGAGCATCATTCCTGCGAGTGTAAGTGTTAATTTTTTCATCTTTAATCCTTTGATTTGATCTAATTGAAGTATAGGATAGTTTGGTGTCCTTTTAGTGTCGGTTTTAAAGTTTTGTTTAAAAATTATAAGAGGGAATCTGTTCGTTATCAATAATGTGGAGTTCAATACCTTTGGGAGTTTCGATCTCTTTAAGTCGCTCTTTGGCAAGATAGAGAGAGTCATTAGCATGAATGGTAAGGATTCCTTTTTTTAAAGAGAAGCTAAATCCATCAATAGCGGAGTTCTCATGTAGGGTAATTAAAACAGAGTAGATAAAGCTGAGGATTTTGAGTCGCTTTTTTTTAGGAAGAAGCATCTTGTAGTGCTGGTAGATCTCTTTGTTGTAGAGCTCTTTCCCTCCAAAACGTAAAAGCATGGCGGTCAAAATAATCTCTTGGTGGGTTACCCCGTAGTTAAACTCTTGCATGGTGGCATAAAAAGCATGTTGATGGGAATCATAAATATTAAAGGTGTACCCCAAAGAGGTAAGCTCAATGGCATAGAGAAGTGATTTTTGATCTTTTGATCGAACAAGATTGGCCTTTTCAAAGCATCGAAAGAGTTTTTTGGCACTTATTTTACGCTTTTTGGTATCGATATGAGGGGTATTGAATCGATCACGAATACTTACAATACTCGGATTGATGTTCTTTGGAAAGATCAGTTGGTTCTCTTTTAGAAAGTACTCTAAAAAGACCCCTTCACGTACCCCGACACCACTGGTGATGACTTTTTTAGCATGGATTGTCGAGAGGATCATTTGAAAAATGAGAGCCCCCTCTCGGATGGTGTCAAAACGCCCTTTGGAGATCGATAAATAGGGAAGAGTAGAGCGATTTGCTGTTGCAATGCTGTTGAGATACTCTTGATGCTCTTTGATTTTGTAGGTAAAGGCATGGATCTTATTGAGTGGATAGGATTGGGATCGCATGATCCCTTTGCTTATACTTCGGGCGGTTCCTCCTATACCAATGGCAAGGGCATGATGAAATGCTTTTGGGAGTTTATCAAGCTCTTTTTGGATGTATTTTTCTGCTTCGTGGAGTGGACGAGCTTTGTCAAAAAAGAGCTCTTTAAGTCGGACAGTACCTAGATTAAGCGAGAAGCTCTGGATAATTTTTTGATCTTTAATGAGTGCTAAATCAGATGAGCCTCCACCAATATCAATGGTAATGCCCTCATCAATGGGCAAGAGATTAAGTGCTGCTAGTGCACCATACTCTGCCTCTTTTTTTCCATCAATAATCTCAATCTCGAGATTGAGTTCTTCTTTGATCCATTGAGTAAAATCATGACCATTGGGGGCATCTCGAAGTGCAGAAGTCGCGACACAGAGGGTTTTTTGGATAGGGTAGCGTTGAATGGTGTAGATAAACTCTTTAAGAGCAAGATAGGCACGATGAATACCTATGGGTTGTAGGTATCCACCTTTTTCGTAAGCATGTTCACCAATACGAACTTTACTCTTTTTCTCGCAGATGAGATGAAATCCATAAGGGCTACTCATCTCATAGATGACAAGTCTCGCAGAGTTAGAGCCGATATCAATAACGGCAATGGCAGGGTGTTGCTTACGCATGAAGCGTATTTACTCTTCTGCTTGCATTTGATTGAATTTAAACTTTAACTCCTCAACACTCTCGACACTGTCAGGATCAGAGCTAATACAGTCAACAGGACAGACCGCAATACATTGTGGTTCATCGTAGTGTCCAACGCACTCCGTACAGCGATCAGAGTCGATTATATAGATCGGATCATTCTCTTCAATCGCTTCGTTTGGACACTCTTCTCTACATGCATCACATGCAATACAATCATCTGAAATCTTTAATGCCATGTTTTATACTCACTTATATAGTTTATTATTTGGTAACCCCTTTGTAAAAATAGACTACCTAAATGCTTTATAGCTTATTCAAGCTTATGATTAATTTAAAAGCCTATATTTATTTAAGATTCATTTAGATTTCATGATGCAAAAATCGACTGTATGGGAAGTGGATACTTGCAATGGCTCCTTGACGATCGGTACGGTTTTTTAAAGAGATGGTTACTCCCATGGACTCTGCTGCATTTTGTGCCAAAAAGAGTCCTAGACCAGCCCCTTTGGAGTCTGCTGAGCGTTTAAAGGGGGCAAAGAAGTCTTGAGACTCATCCACACCCACTCCTTCATCGGTGATCTCTACAATAAAATTATCAGGATCGGTTCGAACGGTTAGGGTGACCAATCCACCTTCGGGTGTAAAGCGTAGGGCATTTTGTATAAAGTTTTGAAAAATCTGCATAAAGAGTAGGGGTTGAATGGTAATCATAAAACGCTCTACATCAAAATGGTAGATAAAGTCTCGGTTCTGAGAGTGGGCAAGGAGTTCGTACTCTTCAGCTTTTTCTGCCATAAATCGGATAATATTAATACGCTTTGGCTCTTCAAACTGTAACCCCTCTGAGCGTCCAAACTCTAGAATATTATGAATCATGTTGTTAAGGTTATCAATGGATTCAATATTCTGTTGTAGGGTCTCTTTGATGTTGTCATCTTTTTTATATTTCATCAGATTGATCTGATTTTTTAGACGCATCACTGCAAGAGGGGTTTTGAGCTCATGGGCAGTACCAACATAGAGCTCTTTACGATAGTTAATCGATGTTTTAATCTTGGTGATGAGTCGGTTGACCGATTCGGCTAGTTGGGTAAATTCTAGGGGAAGCTCATCAAGGTTGAGTGGTCGTAAGATGCTCTCGTTCATGTTGCTAAACTTATGGGTAAGATCTTTGAGTGGATTCATCAGATTAGCAGAGAGAATGGAAGCATAATAGATAATAAAAAGAATACCCAGTAGCATCATGGCAAGCATTACACCATAGACTTTGACCAGAAGATTCTTCTCTTTAGTAACATCTTGGGTAATCTTAAGATACTTTTTGGAAACAGGATAAGGGGTGACTAACTCCAAAAAATACTTCTCTCCCTCTTGCCTGAGGTGGGTTCCCAATCTTTTTTTGGTATCGACAACATCAATCTTGTTGTGGTAGAGTGCCGAGAGTTCTGCATGGTTGAAATTTTCAATCAACTCTTCAGGGCTAGGATAGGTCGAGATGATATAGTTGGCTTGATAGTGAAGCTCTTTTTCAATATTGTCATAGATCTTCGAAAAGAGATAGTAGCCAAGGGTAACATTGATGATGATGAGCATTGCGGTCATTGAGACCGCAATCTCAAGAAGAAACCTTTTTCTTAAGCTCCTTTTGGAAAGCAAAATCTATAACCTCTTCTTCTAACCGTTTCAATGGTGGTGATGTTGAGTGGTTTATCCATTTTTTGTCGAATCTGATTAATGGCAACCTCAATAACATTAGGAGTCACAAGCTCGGGCTCTTCCCAGATAGCATCAAGAAGTTGCTCTTTTGAGACGATCTGATCTTTGTGCATTGCAAGGTGGGTAAGGACTTCAAAAGGTTTACCTTTAAGTTCGATCTCTTCACCTTCGTAGATGATTTTCTCCTCTTCAGGGTTAATAACCAAGTTTTCAACTTCAATAATATTGGATCCACCAAAGCGAAGTTTTGCTTCGATTCGTGTAGTAAGAATCTCAAAATCAAAAGGTTTACGAATAAAATCATCAGCTCCAGCTCTTAGTGCTTCGATTTCACTTTCGCGATCATCACGTGCAGAGAGAACAATAACAGAGGTCTTAGGTGATTTCTCTTTGAGTTTGACAATAATATCAATACCGTTTCCATCAGGAAGCATCCAATCTAGCAGTACCAAGTCATAGTTTCGAATACCTAAGTAGTACTCCCCGTCTTTGATATTTTCTGCGACATCATTTTGGAATCCAAACTCTTTAAGTCCATCTGAAAGTGTTTTACTTAAAGTTACTTCATCTTCTATAATTAATATTCTCATTTTATTAAAAGCTCCTAGTTTAATATTTTTTTAATATTATAACACAAAAATATTATAGTTTAAAGTTTTTTTAAATATAAATCGTTAAATTCTAGATATTTTTTCCATGAAAATCTATTTTTTCGTGTTATGAGCTGTTGAACCATGACTTACAGAGCGATACTTTAGCGTTTGGGATGATCTCTGGTTTAGAGATTTTAAGATAGAGGCTCTCAATTTGGGGATACTCCTTTAAAATAAGTGCTCCAATCTCATCGATTGCCTCTTCGAGTAGGTAAAATTTTCTATTTTTAAGTTGATTCTCTATCAGTTTAATTAATAGTGCGTAATTAATAAAGTTATTTTCTGTATAAATATAGTTGATTTTTGTCTCAACTTCGACTTGTTGTGGTGAAGTACGTTCAAAATCTAAGATACCAATAATGGCTTTAAAGGTAAGATCTTCAATATGAATGGTCATCATGGTTAGATGACCTGTTGCTCTTCTTTGTTGATAAGACGAACAATATTGGGGATATGTTTATAAAAGATAATAAACGCAATAATCCATACGGGTGCATGAGAATGGATCTTGGGCATGTCAGGATGGATAATATACGAAGAGATCAGCAGTGCACTGAGTCCAATTAACGAGGAGAGAGAGGAGATTTTAAGTAGTTTCCCTGCAATAAACCAGACCGCAATGGCAATAATTGACTCAACAGGAAGCATAACAAGCAGGACTCCAAATCCTGTAGCTACCCCTTTTCCTCCATCAAACAGGAGAAAAGGACTAAAGCAGTGACCCAAAACACTCAATACCGCTAGCGTCCAGAGTATACCATCGTCTGCTCCGAGTGCTTTGGCAAGGAGTATGACAACCATCCCTTTGGTTGCATCAAGCAAAAAGGTGACAATGGTAAGCTTTTTTGCCAAGTGGGGAGCTTTTTGTTTGAGTACTCTAAGCACATTGGTTGCTCCAATATTGCCACTTCCCTCTTTTCGTACATCAATGCCTGCAAAAACTTTGGCGAGAATAAAGCCAAAAGGGACAGCAGCAAGTAGATAAGCAAACAAGTAAAAGGGTATAGTTAAATCCATAAAATCTCCATAATATCTGAATAGTTCACGCAATTTTAACGAAAAGTATGGTATTTTTTGCTTTTATATTTGGAATATATTAGAATATTTCCCTAAAGGTTGCACGTGGATATTGATTATAGAGCAGAGATTATACGGTTAAAAGAGAAGTTACCTGTAACGGTAGTCGGACACTACTATCAGCGGGATGAAGTGTTTGAGATGGCAGATATAACAGGGGACAGTTTAGAGTTAGCGAGGCGTTGTAAGGCGGATAATAATCCATGGGTGGTCTTTTGTGGGGTTGGATTTATGGGGCAAAGCGTTAAGGTGATTGCCCCAGAGAAGCGGGTACTTATGCCTAAAGTTGCCTGCTGTGCCATGGCACGAATGATTGACGGAAGCTATTTTGATGATAGTGTGAACTATATGGTAGAGCGGGGTGTTCCTAAGGATAATATTCTTCCTATTACTTACATTAATAGTGATGCCACAGTTAAAGCCAAAGTCGGCGAGATGGGGGGGATGGTTTGTACCTCTTCTAATGCTTATAAAATTATTGAAAAGGGGTTAGAGAGTGGCAAGAAGATCTTGTTTGTTCCCGATCGCTGTTTGGGACAAAACTTTGCCAACTCAATGGGGCTTAAATCATGTGTTATAGGCGAAGGAGAGTGTGATCCCAAAGAGGCGGATGTGATCTGTTTTAATGGTTTTTGCTCGGTGCATCAGCTTTTTACGCTTGATGATATCGAGTTTTATCGTAACCGTTATCCTGATATTAAGATTGCCGTACACCCTGAGTGTGATCCTAAGATTGTTGATGCCGCGGATTTTTCTGGTTCTACCTCTCAGCTTATTCAGTATGTTAATGATCTTGACCCTGAGCAGAAAGTAGCCATTGGAACCGAGTACAATTTGGTTAATCGAATGCGACAGAAAAATACCTACGTGCTCTCCTCGACCAAGCCTGAGTGTCCAACCATGAATGAGACCACATTAGAAGATCTCTATTTAACGCTCAAATCAATTGAAGATGGAGCACCAATTAATGAGATCGAAGTTGATCCTCATACGGTAAAATATGCCAACTTGGCACTAGAACGAATGTTGGCGATTAAGTAGATGCTTAAAGAGAAATTTATCAAAGCAATGGTTGCCGAGGATGTGGGACGGGGGGATCTTTTTGCCCGTATTTCTACATCTAAAGAGGTACGTGCCTATATTGTTGCCAAGAGCGATGGGGTTTTTGCTGGACGTGAGTATATAGAAACACTGGCAAATCTTTATGATCTTGAGTTGATTTGGCAAGTGGATGATGGCGAGGCATTTACCCTAGGGGATAAACTGCTCTATATCTCGGGCGATTCAAAGAGACTGCTCTCTTTGGAGCGTTCTATTTTGGATATTGCCCTACATGCTAGCTCCATTGCTACTTTGACCGCAAAGTTTGTTGCCAAAGTGGCTCCGTATGGGGTAAAGCTTTTGGATACCCGAAAGACTCGTCCGCTCTTAAGGGAGTTCGAGAAGTATGCGGTACGTTGTGGTGGAGGGATCAATCATCGCATGGGGCTTGATGATTGTTTGATGCTTAAAGATACGCATCTAAAAACCATTGAGGATCTGCCTGCATTTATGCAGGAGGTGCGTCAAAAGATTCCTTTTACCTCCAAAGTTGAGATCGAGTGTGAGAGTTTGGCAATGGTTAAAGAGGCGATGAGTGCGGGGGCAGATATTGTGATGTGTGACAATATGCGTAATGAAGAGATTGTTGAAGTTGTCTCTTTTAGGGATCAGCATCATCCTCATGTGCTACTTGAGGCAAGTGGGAATGTGACACTAGAGAGTATTGAAGAGATTGCTAAAACGGGTGTGGATGCCATCTCTTCGGGAGCTTTAATTCATCAGGCCAACTGGATTGATCTCTCAATGAAGGTAGAGTCTTAAGGAATGATAGTAGATATACGATCACTTCTTGAGCAATACTCTAAGATTACAATTCTTTCACATATTAATCCTGATGCAGATACTATTGGTACAGCATTGGGGATCTATACGATTTTGAAATCAGAAGGATTTCAGGTCGAGGTGGTAAGTCAAGACAAAGAGGAGATTCCTTTATATTTGGATTTTCTACCTAACTTTTCCAAAATAAAAAAAAGACGCTCTTTTGAGGGAGGGTTGGTTATTACCTGTGATTGTGGAGATAGAGATCGGCTCGGAGAGAGTCTGATGGAAGGGGATGTCATCTTAAATATTGATCATCACCATAGCAATACCTATTATGGTGACTATAATATCGTTATGCCCCATTATGCTGCCGCTGCTCAGGTGGCATTTGAGACTTTTAAATCACAATTTAGCATGAGTCGTGAGGCTGCGACCTGTTTTTATACGGGACTGGTCTCAGATACGCAGTATTTTTCAACAAATAGTGTCACTAAAGAGGTTTTTGATGTAGCATCCGATATGATTGCATATGATATTAATCTCTCAGAGGTTGCATATCATATGAATCAGCGTCGAAGCTTGAGCTCTTTGCGTATTTTAAGTCGAGCTTTGTCGACATTGAACTTGCATTTTGAGGGGCGTTTGGCTACAGTGGTGGTCACCAAAGAGCTAATCCAAGCCTCAGGAGCACACTACCGTGATATGATGGATATTGTTGATCATCTTATTGCACTTGCAACAGTTAAAATCTCCATTGTGATTATGGAGCTGGATGATTATAAAAAGATTTCTATTCGTAGTAAAGGGCTAGATGTTGCCTCTTTAGCGGTGGCTTTTGGTGGTGGAGGACATCAGCAAGCATCAGGATTTATACAAGATAAGCATCTGGATTCAGAGGAGCTTGTTGAGAGATTAATGATTAAGATAAAAGAGATGGGATTATTGTAAATGAGAAGAAGACGAAATATTTATGCCAAAAAACGAAGCAGTTCAAAGAGTGTTTTGATCGTGATATTGGGGCTCTTAGTTGGAGCGGGTGCGTATATGTTTACTGCCAAAGAGTTCGAGCGTGAAGCACCCGTTATCGAGGCGAGCAATCACCTCTATTGGAATCGTAAAGATCCGCTTAAGATTAAGATTCGAGATAACGCAGCACTTAAGTCGTATCTGGTTAAAGTGAGCGATGGAGAGAACAGCATTATTGTTGCCAATGAGGATATTCTTGAAGCCAACCAAAAAGAGCGAACTATTGAGATTGCTTATCCTAAAAAGGCAGTTAATGGGGTAATGCTTAATCCTCGAGCCAATAAGTTTACCGTAACGGTTATGGCACGAGACCGCAGTAATTGGGACTTTTTCCAAGGGAATAGTGCGGTAAAAAAGATCGATGTGGATATTGACTATAAGCGTCCACAGGTGAATGTTTTGGCAAACTCTTACTCGGTTACCCAAGGGGGATCGGGGTTGGTTATTTTTCAGGTCAAAGATGAAGCACTGCAAGATTTCTATCTTGAAGCGGGTGGAAAAAAGTTCAAACCTGTTCCCTATCGAAAAGAGGGGTATTATGCGGTATTGGTAGCATGGCCATTTAATCATGAGAATTTTTCGGCACGTATTGTCGCCGAAGATAAAGCTCATAATAAGCGGGTTTTAAATATTCCTTTCTATATTATTAGTAGAAACTACAAAACCTCGTGGATTCGTGCACGTGATAAGTTTATCGATGGAAAAATCTCAGATCTTGCCGATAGCGATCCTCAGTATGCGTTGATTAAAGATCGAGTAGAGAAACTTAAAGCGATCAACGAAGATATGAGAAAAGCCAATGAAGATCTAATCCATAAGCTTAGCAGTAATATCTCAGATGAGATGATAAACTCATGGAAAGTAAAACCATTTTATCCTTTAAAAAATGCTAAAAAGGTAGCCGACTACGGGGATCATCGACACTACTACTATGGAGATAAGAGTAATGAGATCTCTGAATCCTATCATGTAGGTTTGGATATGGCAAGTACCAAAATGGCACAGATTGTTAGTTCTAATGCAGGAAAAGTGGTCTTTGCGGATTACAATGGTATCTACGGAAACATGCCCATGATCGATCATGGTATGGGACTCTTTACTCTTTATGGACACTGCTCTAATATTTTGGTACAAGAGGGTGATGAGATAGCCGCAGGAACCCCAATTGCACAGACTGGTATGTCAGGATTGGCACTGGGAGATCACCTTCACTTTGGGGTACTGGTCGATGGTGTAGAGGTTCGTCCCGAAGAGTGGATGGATAAAAAATGGATTAAAGACAAAATTGATGATGTCTTTAAAAAGGCAGATAAGATTATTGATGGGGTCTAATCCCTCTTAATAAATTATAATCTTTTTAGAAATAATACTAATTAAATAAGTTAAGAAAACTCTTATATTTGATATAATATTTTAAATTAAAAAAAATATTTATATCGATATAGGAGTTAACCATTGAAATCATTTCCTTATTATCTATCCCCCTTGTTTAACTCTCTAGGTTACCTTAGTGTACAGATAAGATCTTATTATCAGGTAATAAAAAAGTGGGATTAGCAAGAGCTTTTGGGGGGTATTTCCTGCTTATATTACTCTATACAGGCTGTATGCCAAGGGGAGCTGATGGACGCTATCATAGTGTCTACAGTTATCATCCTTATAATCATTATGAGACTCAGAACCGTTTACCTATAAAACGGGATAATTTTTTGATTCCTCCTTTGCCTTCTTCTTCGGTTTATGCACTGAATAAAGTAGAGAATTTAGCAAAATCTCAGCTAGGAAAACCTTATCGTTGGGGTGCTAATGGTCCTTATGATTTTGATTGTTCGGGTTTTACCCGTTATGTTTTTTCCCATAATGGAATTGATCTTCCTCGTGTTTCTCGTGACCAAGCCAAGGTTGGTATCAAAATAGATCGTAACCATCTTAAAAAAGGAGATTTGATCTTTTTTGATTCTCCTAAAAGCACGAAAGTAACCCATACGGGGATCTATTTAGGGGAGAATCGATTTATTCATGCAAGTTCATCCAAAAAAAGGGTAGTCATTAGTCCACTACAAGGCTATTATGAAAAACATTTTAAATGGGGAAGAAGGGTATTGGAAAATTAATACCTTCCCCAAGGAAGGGGAAAGCTCTAAAGAGGGGATCGCTACATCATCCCTGGCATACCACCCATACCTGACATATCAGGCATTGCTGGTGCTGGTGTTGGATCCTCTTTAATATCTGAAACGGTTGCTTCTGTGGTTAATAGAAGACTTGCTACAGAAGTGGCATTGAGCAGTGCCACACGTGCTACTTTGAGTGGATCGATGATTCCCGCTTCAAGCATGTTGACATACTCACCTGTGGCAGCGTTAAAGCCTAGGGTACTATCTTCGCTACTCATAACTTTATCGGCAACAACGCCCGCATCGTACCCTGCATTGGTTGCGATCTGCTTCATTGGTGCTTGAATGGCACGAAGGATAATCTCTGCACCAACAAGTTCATCATCTACAAGGTCAAGATTAACTTTGGCTCCTGCCTTGACAAGGGCAGCTCCTCCACCAATGACGATACCTTCATCTACCGCTGCTTTAGTGGCACTAAGGGCATCATCCACACGGTCTTTTTTCTCTT